>Ga0209123_1000057_pt1 | contig 191552 bp, 142 predicted proteins | sample BarGraIncu00431A_FD_184500 | JGI IMG/M metagenome (GOLD analysis project Ga0209123, IMG submission 184500) | Arctic peat soil microbial communities from Barrow, Alaska, USA - Barrow Graham LP Incubations 004-31A (SPAdes) (version 2) | ecosystem: Environmental > Terrestrial > Soil > Wetlands >... | reverse complement strand
AGTTTGTTATAAATCTCTGACCTTCGGACAATATCCTTCAAATTAAATAAATCTAATTGACGGTTTGATTCTACCCTGTAAAATCTTGTTTCTTGTACTACTATTCAATATCTTCAAAGAACGCTTTGTTTGCTTCGTTAAGCAACCTTTTGCGAAAAAATAACCGAGGACTTCTCAGGCTCGGCTTTCTAATTTGCGAAAGGGTTACAAAGATACTGCTAAAAACTGAACCTCCAAACGTTTCGTTGATTTTTTTTCTCAGAAAAATCAGGAGTATTTTGTTACAGTATTTGTGTTGGTGCTTCTCTCTTAAAGCGGGTGCAAAAGTAGGATGATTTCCATTACAAACCAAATAAAACAGGCATAAAAACATGTTAAAAAACATATTAATTCTCAAATAGCTATAAATCAGGGGGAATTTATACAATAATAAATCATTAAGTCGGGTAAAAACACACAAAATGGGGAATAAGCGCCCGGAATTCAGCCCCGTAAAGCAGTGGGCAATTCAAACAACGTTGCAATCTCTATATAAGGTGTGGCAGGTTTGCCAGTTTTCTCATATTGCCATTCCATGTGAAAAGGTACGTGAACGGCTTTTCCACCGATGGACAGCACGGGCAGGATATCGGATTTGAGTGAATTGCCGACCATGAGGAATTCGTGCGGTTTAATGTTCATGAATTCGATCAGTTGCTTGTAATTTGCCTCATGCTTTTCGGTTACCACTTCCACATGCTGGAAATAAGGCAGCAGGCCAGATTTTGCCAACTTGCGTTCCTGGTCAAGCAAGTCGCCTTTGGTTACGACGACTAAGCGGTATGTGGAGGAAAGCTCGGGCAAAATATCGGGGATGCCTGGAAAAAGTTCGATGGGTTTGTCGAGAATGGACTTGCCTGCTTCGAGGAGTTCAGCTAGGATGGTGGCTGAAACCTGACCCTGACTGACCCGGATGGCAGTTTCGATTAAGGAGAGCGTGAAGGCCATGGCACCGTAGCCGTACCATTCCATATTGCTCATTTCGGTCTGGTAAAGTTCCTTTGCAAGCGCTTCTCTAGGCTGAAACCTACCAAGCAAATCACAGAATAGCCCCTCCACTTCCTGAAAAAAACAGGCATTGGACCAGAGCGTGTCGTCTGCGTCGAAACCGATGACTTTGATGGCTTTCATGAATTCAACGTATTGGTGGCTTCAAAGATATGGATTTTGGCAGGTTTGAACGCTTCGGGTGTTTCTTTTTAGGTCAGAAAAAAGTATATTTGCTCTGATATTGATTGGCCTCAATTAAACTATGGAATAACTATGAACGTACTCGACATGACTAGAAAAAAAGAGCGTTACAAAATACAAGTCGTATATGCCGGTAAATCCTTGGAACTCACTGAAGAGGAGTTGAACGAAATACCCTATATACCGGTGAGTGGATTGAATCTGAATTCGTCCAAGGATTTGAAAAAAATGCTGACTGCGGTCAAAGAAGACTTTTTCGTGCTTAATACCAAGCCTGAAGTGCCTGTTTTTGGGGAATACGCGCTGGAGCGGCTGATGCAGGTAGCCGAGGATTCAGGTGCTGGAATGGTATACTCGAATTATCAGGAAATCATCGGTGGTGTCCGAAAGAACCATCCGGTAAACGATTATCAAGTTGGTAGCGTTCGGGACGACTTCGATTTCGGGCCTTTACTTTTGATACGGACTGCAGCTGCTAAAGAGGCTTTGAGCGTTAAGGATCAGGCGTATGACCATGCTGGATTGTATGATCTTCGGCTAAAGATTTCCGCGAAATATCCGATTGTGCATTTGGACGAGAACGTATATACGATTGAAGAAACGGACTTGAGGGATTCAGATGAAAAGATGTTTGCCTACGTGGACCCAAAGAACAGGGCGGTTCAGGTCGAAATGGAACAAGCTTGCACAGCGCATTTGAAAAGAATTGGTGCTTGGTTGCCGCCCATATTTGAAACGGTGGACCTAAAGAAGGGGCAGTTTCCGATGGAGGCTTCGGTCATTATACCTGTCAGGAACAGGATCAAGACCATTTCGGATGCCATTCGTTCGGTATTGGAGCAGGTGACGGTATTCAAATTCAACCTGATCATCGTGGACAACCATTCCACGGATGGAACGACGGAAGCCATTGCCAAATTCGCCACCAAAGACAAGCGAATCATTCTTGTAAAGCCTGAACGTCAGGATTTAGGCATCGGTGGTTGTTGGAATGTGGGCGTGCAGCATCCGGAGTGCGGAAGGTTTGCCATTCAATTGGACAGTGATGATGTGTATAGTGGTCCGGATACGATCAGCAAAATCGTGGCAGCCTTTTACGAACAGGATTGTGCCATGCTGGTGGGAACGTATCGGATGTGCAATGTGAAACTGGAAACGATTCCGCCGGGTATCATCGACCATAGAGAATGGTCGGATGAAAACGGCAGGAACAATGCTTTGCGAATCAATGGGTTGGGTGCTCCACGGGCGTTCTTCACTCCTGCTTTGCGCATCATCAAGGTGCCGAACACCAGTTACGGAGAGGATTATGCGTTGGGGCTTCAGTTTTCCAGAAGGTGGCGAATCGGTCGGATTTATGACGTGTTGTATCTTTGCCGCCGTTGGGAGGACAATTCGGATGCGGCCATCGATATTGTACGGCTGAATGCGAACAATGCGTACAAGGATAAACTGAGAAGCATCGAAATTGCTGCGAGGCAGAAACAAAACAGTTGAAGTGGTGGAACGAATTCTAATGAGAAGACTGTGAACAAGCACCAACAACTTTTTGACGAACAGGTTCGGGACTGGGCGATGGCAGGTGACAACTACCAGGCCCTGAACCAGACACTTACTAAAGACTTTATTTTGGACGGTCGACTAATACGGTTGCAATGCAATCCGAAGCGGTTGGTTTCGTCGGTGGCCAATATTTCGGCTGCAGCTATTCAGGAACGGCCTTGTTTCTTGTGTTCAACGAACAGACCGGCGGCCCAAAAGGGAGTGGCGTTCGAGGATTTCACCATTTTGGTCAATCCGTTTCCGGTTTTTCAGAGGCATTTTACAATAGCCAATGGGCATCAGCCGCAAACAATTCGGGGACATTTCGGTACTTTCCTTCGGTTGGCCCGCGAAATGGATGACTGTGTAGTATTTTACAACGGGCCTAAATGTGGGGCTTCGGCACCGGATCATTTGCATTTTCAGGCTGGTAACAAGGGTGCGATGCCTTTGGAAATGGGGTTTGCGAACGATCGAGAATCTGCCAAATCCATTTTCTCAAAGGAAGGTGTGGAATTGTTGGAACTACACGGATTGTTGCGTGGTGGTTGGTTGCTGGAGGGAAGTGATGAAACGGTTTTGACGGTGGTTTTTGACAGACTGACCAACGTAATGAATACCGACGTAATGACTACCGGAATGGAAGAGCCCATGTTGAATGTGTTGGGTTGGTTTACCGATGGTGTTTGGCGGTGCCTTGTTTTTCCGCGAAAAGCGCACCGACCCTCCTGTTATTTTAGAGAGGATGAAGGCAAGATGCTCATCAGCCCGGCTTCCGTGGAAATGGGCGGGCTCGTGGTAGCGGCGCGCCTGGAGGATTTTGAGCGGATGACAGAAGGGGCTTTGAGAACGATTTTCGCGGAAGTTACAATGCCGGAAGCGGAGGTTTCTCAGATTAGCCAGCGTTTTTTGGAAAACTGGCAGGAACCGCTTCTTGAAGTGGGCATCGTTTCTGCGAGGGAAATTCCGTTTACGTTGATGGAACCGTTTCGTATGGTGCAAACCGGGAAAATCGTTCAGGGTCATTGTACGGTTATTTTAAAAAACGGAAAAATTGAATTGAAGCTCTTTGCCGCAAGCAGCGAGGAATCTTCGATTTCGTATGGGAAAAGAGGGAATACGCGCCCGGAATGCCGGCGGGAAACTTGCAGCGAGGAGATTCAATTTGAAAACGAACTATACGATTCGCTGGAATTTGAGGCAGTATTACCAGAGAGTGCCTGTTTTGAACTGCCCGAAGTTAAAATCGGCATCGGTTTCCATTGGGAACGGACTGAGAAACAAGCTTTTGAAGGGCGATTGAAATTTCTGGTGGAGGGCGAAAAGCTGACGGCTGTGAACCGGGTTCTGCTGGAATCGTATCTGACCAGTGTCATTTCTTCGGAAATGAGCGCTAAGGCTTCGGGCGAGCTGTTGAAGGCACATGCCGTGATTTCGAGGAGCTGGTTGATGTCCCAGATTCGACAGAAAGGAAAAAACACCGGTAAGGTTTCAGAAATGGTTGAAACGGAAACGGAACGCATCAAGTGGTACGACAGGGAGGACCATACGTTGTACGACGTTTGTGCGGATGACCATTGTCAACGGTATCAGGGCATTACCAAGGCTAGTACGAGCCAAGTGCAGGAAGCGATTCGGGCCACTCGCGGCCAGACGCTGGTTTGTGAAGGTGAAATCTGCGATGCACGCTTTTCGAAATGCTGCGGGGGTGTGATGGAGACGTTTGAGAATTGCTGGGAAAACGAGCCGAAAAAATATTTGCAGGGATTAGCGGATTGCGACCTGCAAACTGCTTTAAAAACACCATCAAGCATTCTGAAGGTCAAATCTGGATTGAATATCCTCGCCGCAAGCAGTGAGGCATCTTCAATTCCGTATAGGAAAACAGTTAATGCGCTTACTACGTGGCAAGAAGCGGGGATTACGCGCCCGGAATTCAATGTTTCATCGGTCCGATTGGTGAGTGGAAACCAAAATATCACTTTTCCAGATTTAAGCGACGAAACCAATGCCAGAGCATGGATTCTGGGTACGCCACCAGCTTTTTGCAACACCACCGACAAACGGATTCTGGAGCAGGTGCTCAATAATTACGACCAGGAGACTACGGATTTCTTCCGTTGGAAAGTGCGTTATTCTACGCAGGAAATCAGTAGGTTGGCCCGAGAACGGTCGGGCATCGATTTTGGTGAGATATTGGAATTGATACCTGTTGAACGCGGTGTAAGCGGACGATTGATAAAATTGCAGGTCGTTGGCAGCAAGCGGTCAATGCTGCTTGGAAAGGAACTGGAAATCCGTCGGACATTTTCGGTTTCCCACCTGTACAGTTCTGCTTTTGTCATTGAAAAAACGGCCGATGGCTTTGAGCTGATTGGTGCAGGATGGGGTCACGGGGTAGGGCTTTGTCAGATCGGAGCAGCCGTGATGGGCGAGCAAGGCTATGATTATCAAGCCATTTTGAGTCATTATTATCCGAACACGGAGTTGATAAACCACTATTTATGAAGACACGTTCTCCCTGGACCTGGGTTCCAACCCTGTATTTCGCTGAAGGTATTCCTTATGTTTCGGTGATGACGATTGCAGTCATCATGTATAAGAATTACGGGATGTCAAATGCGGATATCGCCTTTTACACCAGCTGGTTGTATTTGCCGTGGACCATCAAGTTCTTGTGGAGTCCGTTTGTGGACCTGTTCAAATCGAAGCGATGGTGGATCGTGACGATGCAACTCATCATCGGTGCTTGCATGGCTGGAATTGCTTTGTCATTACCAGGACCGCAATGGTTCCAGTACAGCATGGGCTTTTTCTGGCTGTTGGCGTTCAGTTCGGCAACGCACGACATTGCGGCGGATGGCTTCTACATGTTTGGCCTGAATGATAAGGACCAGGCCTTTTTCGTAGGTATCCGTAATACATTTTACCGAATCGCCATGATCAGCGGGCAGGGATTGCTGGTGGTGTTGGCGGGCGAACTGGAAGAGTCGGTTTTACCGTCTTGGGCGCAATCGGTAGGGAACATTCCGTTTGCCTGGGCGGTGACCTTCGGGTTGATGGCGCTGATGTTCGTTGGTTTCGGCCTGTACCATCGCTTCATATTGCCTAAACCTCAGAAAGACATCCTGGTCGCTCCTAGGAAACCCAAAGATATCTTCCGTGAATTCGGACTGACTTTTGTCACTTTTATTCAAAAGAAAAACAGTTTGCTAGCTGTGGCTTTTCTTTTGTTTTACCGGTTTTCGGAAGCGCAATTGCTAAAATTATCATCACCATTTCTATTAGACAGCAGGGAAGTTGGTGGACTGGGTTTGAGCACGATAGCGGTTGGCACCATTTATGGCATCGTCGGGGTGATTGCGCTGATAGCCGGGGGAATTCTAGGGGGGATTCTCATTTCGAAAGACGGTTTGAAAAAATGGATTTGGCCGATGGTGCTGTGCCTGACCATGCCCAATTTTACTTCCATTTATTTTGCATTCGCGCAACCCGAAAGTCTCTGGCTAATCAACGCAGGTATCGCCTTTGAACAATTCGGCTATGGTTTTGGTTTTACGGCTTATACGGTTTTTATGCTTCAATTTGCCAAGGGACTTCATCAGACAGCACACTATGCCATTTGTACAGGTTTCATGGCCTTGGGCATGATGCTTCCTGGTTTTAAAGCCGGAGCCATACAGGAGCTATTGGGCTATCAGCATTTCTTCATTTACGTGATGGTTTGCGCGATTGTTCCCATACTGCTGGTCAAATTAATCTATCCAAAATTGGAAGAAAAGCGCGACCCTGACGGAGTTTGAGTTATCTTTGATGAAACGTTCCATCTGAATCTTTGATACATGGCATCGACAATAGATACTAAAGCCGTTACGGTAGATACTAAAATGGTGGATTTGCTTCGAAACAACCTCAACCTGTTGTTTGTGCTGAACCAGTTTTCCATTCCGCTCGGGTTCGGTGAAAAAACAATTAAGGAGGTTTGTCTGAAACATCAGGTAGACAGTCAGAGTTTCCTCACATTGCTGCAATTGCATGGGAATCCGGACAATCCGGACATGCAGCGGCTCAGCAACTTGAAGCCTGAAATCATTTTGAGTTATCTGCGCAAATCGCACAACTATTTTGTAGGCTATCGACTGCCTGCCATTCGGGAACAATTTGCATCCGCTCTGCCAGAAGGTGGAACGCGCGAAACCATACTGTCGTATTTTGATGAATACGAAAGTGAAGTCCGGGAACACATGGATTATGAAAACACGGTGTTCTATCCTTATGTACAGAATTTGATTGACCATGCGGACAAACTGCCTTACTCGGTTCGCGAGTATGAAGCTAGGCACAACAACATTGAAGAGAAGTTGGACGACCTGATCAACCTGATCATCAAGTATTTGCCCACGGAAGGGAACGCCTTGATGCTGACCGATGTGCTGGAAGACCTCCGTCAATGCAACAATGACCTGAATTTGCATACGTTTTTGGAAGACGAGGTTCTGGTACCCAAAATCCGAAAGATGGAGAAGAAGCCGGATTCTGAGTTTTCAAAGCCTTCCAAGGCTCATGAAGATTTGAGCGAACGGGAAAAGGATATTGTTCGAAGTGTGGCCAAGGGGCTCAGCAACAAGGAGATCGCTGACGAGCATTTTATTTCCATCCATACGGTCATCACCCATCGGCGCAATATTAGCCGGAAACTGGCGATACACAGTTCAGCAGGGTTGACGGTCTATGCCATTCTGAACAAGTTGGTGGATATTGAGGAACTGAGAAGGTAATTTCCAACAAGGTTGAAGGAACAAAATTGCATATCTCTTTAGAAAATGCGTTATTTGCAAGCTCTAATCGACCAGTAGAATCATGAAGAAGACAATTGCAATTTTCCATTTTATTTTATTTGTAATTTGTATTAATGCCCAGACAGGCAGAGAGATGAGCTTCCAGAAATGGGCATTGACGCCACCTATGGGTTGGAACAGCTGGGATTGTTACGGCCCGTCTGTTAAGGAGGCTGAGGTGAAAGCCAATGCCGATTATATGGCTGCCAACTTGAAACAATACGGTTGGGAATACGTGGTGGTGGACATCCGATGGTATGTAGACAACCAAACCACAGGGACCTATAATCCGTATGCCAATTCTACCTTCATTCTCGATCTTTACGGCAGATACATGCCTTCGCCTACCCGTTTTCCGTCCTCCGCCAGTGGGGTCGGCTTTAAACCGTTGGCTGATTACGTACATGTAAAAGGTCTGAAATTCGGGATTCACATCATGAGAGGTGTTCCCAAATTGGCTGTGACCAACAATATGCCAATCAAAGGAAGCACTAAAAGGGCAGCGGAAATCTACACCACTGCCGAACAATGCACCTGGTTGCAGGATAACTATACCATACTGTCCGCGAAGGAGGGTGCTCAGGAATATTACAATTCCATCTTTGAACTTTATGCTTCCTGGGGTGTGGATTTTGTCAAGATTGACGATTTATCCAGACCCTATCATCAGGATGAAATCGATATGATTCGCAAGGCAATTGACAATTCTGGGCGCAACATCGTATTAAGCATGTCTCCCGGAGAAACTCCTGTCGAAAAGTTCAGCCATGTAAAAACTCATGCCAATATGTGGCGTACAGTGGATGACTTTTGGGACAACTGGAGTCAGTTGAATTATCAATTCAATGTGTGCAGTAAATGGGCACCCTACATTGCACCCGGTACATGGCCGGATGCGGATATGCTTCCGCTGGGGCACATCGCGATTAGGGGTGAACGCGGAGCGGACAGGCAAAGCAATTTTACGCAGGATGAGCAATATACCTTAATGACATTGTGGTCCATTTTTAAATCTCCGCTTATGTTCGGAGGAAATCTACCTGACAATACGGCATTTACAAAATCGTTGCTGACCAATGTGGAAGTGTTGGACATGCATCATTATTCGGTGAATAACCGTGAGTGGTCGAAATCGGACGACCAGATCTCCTGGACGGCTGACGACCCAAAAACGGGTGACAAGTACCTAGCCTTGTTCAACAACGGTGATGACGGATTCGTCAATATCAAAAATGTGTTGTATCGGAGCGGAACCGTTTCCAGACTTACAGACAATTATAGCGTGCAAGTGGATGTGGCCCTCCCGGCAGGCAGCAACTCCTTGTATCTGGTGGTGAACGACGGGGGCGACGGATACGCTAACGACCATGCCGACTGGATCAATCCGGTGGTTTACAAGGCAAACGGGGATTCCTTGTTGCTGACTTCGCTGACTTGGGAACTAGCGACGGCAGGTTGGAATTCGGTGGTTAAAAATAAGAGTGTTTCCGGTGGAACTTTGAACATCAAGGGTAAGACGTATGCCAACGGTATCGGCACCCATGCCAAATCGATCATTTTGTTCGAATTGCCTGAGGGGTATGTTCGATTTAAAGCGATTGCTGGACTGGATATTGGTGGAACAAACCAGACGGGCGGTGCGACGGTGGAATTCTTGGTTGCCACGCAGGATCCTACTGTCAGGACGATGGACGTGAACAGGGCTATTGCCAATACGGGTCGGATCAGTCGAACATTTCAGCGGGCTGGTAAGAAAGTGACCACCGACATCACAGGCGCGACCAAACTTTATTTGGTGGTGACCGATGCTGGGGATAATATCAATTACGACCATGCGGACTGGATTACGCCGGCTATTTACAAGCCGAACGGGGATTCCATATTGCTGACTTCGCTTACCTGGGTCAGTGCCACCAGCGGATGGGCAAGTGTTGTCAAGAATAAAAGTCTGGACGGAAATGCCTTGAAAGTGAATGGTGTCACGTATGCCAACGGTTTTGGGCTGAACGCCAACTCCATCATCCAATTCAATTTACCTGCAGGTTACACGACGTTCAAGTCGTTCTGCGGGTTCGATGATGAAGTGTTGAGTGCGGCCAACGGCGTGACGGTGGAATTTCTGGTTTATACACAGGATCCGTCCATTTCAAAAGCGGTGCCGATGACCGTGAACCTACCAGCACTCGGTTTCAACGGGGACTGTTTGATTCGCAATTTGTGGGCGAAAAAGGATACGGGAACGTTTTCGGGTAATCAATTCGTTCCATTGATCAAAACGCATGGAGCCGGACTGTATCGGATTTCAGCGCTGAACCGTTCTTTGGAGACTTCGGTAAACCTTACAGCCTCTGCTTCACAGACTTCCGCCACCGATACGGTGTTGTTGGACGTAGCGGTGACGAAAACGGGTTCAGCCGTGGCGCAACCGACGGGTTCAGTCGTTATCACCAACAACGATACGCTGGTGGGCATTGTTCCGGTGGATGAGTTGGGCAAGGGTACTTTCCGGGTAATCGGATTGACAGCGGGCGCGCATGTTTTCAAGGCAAAATACAGTGGTAACACGACGTATGCATCTCAATACTCCAATACGGTAATAGTGGAATTGACGCCAGTATCTACATCGCGGGTGTTCAGGGGCAAATCCAAAATAGCGGTGATCACGGTGGATCAACACAACTATTTGAGCGGTACGAAATCGGGGGACAATATCTTTTTGTACAATTCATTGGGACAGCTCATCACCTCGTTCATCGCACATTCTGATAGGGTCGAAATCAATTATTCGGGCATCACGTTGATTGAGGTGCGATCTGGAAAGGACCATTATTTGTTGAAGACGGTACTGTAAAAAACCAAAAAACGCTGCAGACAATATTTCTGCAGCGTTTTATAGTTCCTTGTTCGATATTCGTTACCCGCAAGAATTGGAAAGAAGAACCGGACTTTGATGCCAAGTGGAAAAAATTCAGTACGTTTATACAACTAATGATACTTACTATGTACAATTTTGATTTTTACAATCCGACACGGATATTTTTTGGAAAAGACAGGCTGGATGTCATTGACAGTCAGGTGCCTGCAGATGCAAAAGTGTTGATTACCTACGGTGGCGGAAGTGCCGTTCGGAGCGGCCTCATCGCAAAGGTGAAAGCTGTTTTGGGTAACCGGAAGGTTGTTGAATTCGGTGGCATTGAGCCGAATCCGCAATATGAAACGCTTATTAAAGCCGTAACGATTGTTCGTAATGAGAATATTGATTACGTGCTGGCAGTAGGCGGAGGCTCCGTCATCGACGGTACCAAGTTCATTACGCTTGCTGCCAATTACAAGGGTGTTGCCAGTGATTTGCTGAAATTCGGCTTCGCTGGTGTACCCCGTGAGGTGGTTAGTCAAACGACGCCATTCGGTGCGGTGTTGACCTTGCCTGCTACCGGTTCAGAAATGAACGACGGAGCGGTGATCAGTTTTGAACATGGCAAATTCCCGGTAATGTGTGAGTTGTCGTATCCGAAGTTTTCCATCTTAGATCCTCAGTTGACGTTTACCTTGCCTAAAATTCAAGTGGCGAACGGAATCGTGGACGCGTTCATCCATACCACGGAGCAATATATGACTTTTCCAGTGGATGCCAAAATTCAAGACCGTTGGGCGGAAAGCATTCTGCAAACCTTAATTGAAATTGGAGCTACCACCCTGACTGAACCCGAAAACTACGATGCTCGGGCCAATTTGGTCTGGAGCGCCACCATGGCACTGAATGGCATCATTGGTGTGGGAATACCGCAGGACTGGACCACGCACATGATCGGGCATGAACTGACCGCGAAGTTCGGTATCGACCATGGTCAGACGCTTGCCATCGTGTATCCGGCCGTTATGGATGTGATGCGAGTTCAGAAGCAAGCTAAACTGTTGCAATATGCCGAGCGCGTGTGGAACATCACCACGGGTTCAGCCGAAGAAAAGATTGATTTGGCTATACAGAGGACGGTCGGTTTTTTTGAAAGTTTGGGTATCAAGACGAAGCTTTCTCAATACGGAGTGACTTTCGATCAAATTGGAGACATTGTCGAACAGCTGGAAGCCCACGGAATGACCAAACTTGGGGAAACGCAGGAAATTACGTTGGAGGTTAGCCGCAAGATTTTGGAAAAGGCTTTCTAACTAACTGAATAACAAATCATCCCGCCCCTTTCGGACAATCGTTCGCAAGGAGGCGGGATTTTTTTTGGTAAAATAAGGCACAAAATTGTTCCGTTTCAGAAATATTCCTTTATATTTGCACTATATAATACTTGAAGGTAGTATATAGCATTTTTCAATGCATTATTTTTTTACCAATATATACTACTTTATTGTAGCACATAAAAATTAAAACAATGGAAAAATTAAGTGATGTACAAGTAGGCGAAATCGTTACCCGTGATTTCAGAGCAGCGGAAGTATTCAAAAATGCCGGGATTGATTTTTGCTGTGGCGGGAGCCAAAGTCTGGTACAAGTTTGTAAGGAAAAGAACCTGGACCTCTCCGCTCTGGAACAGGAATTGGAAAGTCTCCAAGATACCCCATCCAACGAAGCCCATCGTTTCAACGAATTCAAATTGGACTTTCTGTGTGACTACATCGAAAACACGCACCACAAGACCGTTTTGAGATTATTACCCCAGTTGGTCGCCTACACGCAAAAGATTGCCGACGTGCACGGTGCACATCACGATGAGTTGATTCAGATCGCCACTTTGTTCGCACAAATCAACACCGAGCTGCTTCAACACCTCAGAAAGGAAGAAGAGGTTTTGTTTCCGGCCATCAAGGAAGTTTTGAGATCGGGTTCAGCCGAAGCAAAGGCTGTTGTGATTTCGGAAATCTCTCGAATGAAGGATGAACATGAGTTTGCAGGGGGCACCATGGACAGGATCAATGGGTTGAGTGGAAATTACAGCGTACCTGCGGATGGTTGCAGCACGTATGAAGTCACTTACAAATTACTGGAGCAGTTTGAAGATGATTTGCATGTGCATGTGCATTTGGAAAACAATATTTTATATCCGAAAGCACTTGCATTATCAATTTAATTTTAAACCCAATTAAATCTGAATCCCTATGAAAGAAACACTTCTAGACAAATTTATGAGCAGGAAAGGGCTGACTACTGGCTTCTGGACCATTGCACTTTTAATGGTTTCCATACTTATTTACTACACGGCCAATTTACAGAAAGAAGTTCCACCCATACCTAAAACGGTAACATCCGTAAGTGGGGAAACACTTTACACCTATGACGATGTGGTGCAAGGTAAAGGGTATTTCCAGGAATTTGACCTTCAGGATTGGGGTAGTCTACTGGGTATGGGAGCGTACATCGGACCGGACTTCACTACCGAAATGTTGCATTATAGGACTGAATTCCTGTATGATTTTTACGGACAGGAGATGTATCAAAAAAACAATGCCCAGTTGACGGTCATTGAAAGAGCTGCTGTTAAAGAACGTGTTAAGCAGGACGTCAAGGAACAAACCCATTTGCTTGAAAAAGGTACGATTTACACGGATGCCTCCGCCGAAGCCTATCACCGTAATGTGAAATACATCACCAAAATGTTGGTGGAAGGTGACCCTGAACGTGCCTTTAAGGGCGGCATCATCAGACCGGAAGAAGCGGTGAAGATTGCCGCATTCTTTGATTGGTCGCAGTTGGTGGCGTCCACGTATCGTCCCGGAACTAAACGTACTTGGTCAAACAACTGGCCCAATGAGCCCAAACTGGATCAGGGCATTGCATTTAACGCACATGTGGTATCTCTTTGGGAGTTCCTTATCCTATGGACATTGACCATTGTTGTCATCTTCTTATCTTATGAATACTTGTTCAAGAAAGGCGCGGACGACAAATTGGAACCAACATTGAAAATCACCAAACTTTTCCCTTCACAGATCAAATTGCTGAAATACATCCCAATTGTAGCTGGTTTGTTTGTGGTTCAATTGGCCATCGGCGGTTACTTGTCACATTTGTATACGGAGCCGAAAGGCGACTTTATCTTTGCACAAAGCATTCTCCCCTTTAATGTTTTGCGTTCCATCCATACCCAATTGGCCATACTTTGGGTTGCCGTAGGTTGGCTTGTGGGCGGTTTGCTCATCGCTCCATTGGTTGCAAATAAAGATCACAAATACCCCTGGCTGGTTGATGTGCTCTGGGGAGCACTTATGGTCGTCGCCATTGGTTCCATGATTGGTTTGTATATGGGCGCAACTGGTCATATGCGTCAAAATTGGTTCTGGTTGGGAAATGAAGGACGTGAACTGATTAACCTCGGCCGTGTTTGGGACATCGGATTGGTCGTCGGATTGGTATTTTGGTTCTTATTGATCGTTTCACTGATTCGCAAATCGACCACCAACAATCCATTGGTCAGTACCATCATCTGGTCAGCGTTTGCCATCGCAACTTTATATATGGCAGGTATGATGCCGCTTCACAAAATCATTCCCAACTTCACCATTGATGATTATTTCCGTTGGTGGGTCATTCATCTTTGGGTCGAATTGACGTTTGAGCTCTTTGCGGCTGGTGTCATTGCATTTTTCACGGTTTCACTAGGGTTGATTTCGCAACGAATTGCCGTTAAGACAATGATGTTTGAATTGTTTCTGATTATGATGAGTGGAACGTTGGGTATCGGTCACCACTTATGGTGGCAGGGGCTGGATGAGTACTGGATTGCTGTTGGTGGTATTTTCTCGGCACTGGAACCGCTACCGCTTGCACTCCTGATTATTGAAGCCATGAAAAACCAAAAAGAAAAAAACCATTCTGGTGAAAACTTTGAATTTGGAACGGTATTCATGTGGTTGGCCGGATCTGCCTTCCTAAATTGGATTGGTGCTGGTTTCTTCGGAATGATCATCAATACTCCGACCATCAGTTATTACTCACATGGGACCTATCTAATTATGCCTCATGGTCATATCGCCTTATTGGGGGCTTTCGGATACATCTCGCTGGCCTTCCTATATATGACAGCTAGAGTGAATTCATTGGCAAAAGGATTGGTATGGAATGACAAACTCAGCAAATGGGGTTTCTGGGTTCTTACGGTAGGAGCGCTATTATATGCCATACCAACGTATATAATCGGTATTGAACAAACCAGAATCGCACACGATATGGGGTATTTCTATGCCCGTCTTCGCGAGGCAGTAACTCCGATGGAAGGTTGGATGTGGTCGAGAATCATCCCGGATTCCTTAATGATAATCGGTGGTGTGACCGTATTTGTCGACCTCATGCAAAAAACGTTCTTTGCCAAAAAAATAAAAGTTATCGAATAACCATCATGCATGCAGGAATGCAATCTTAGCCATTCCTGCATGCTTTTACTCCCTAAACTGTTAATTATGAGCGAACTAATAAACAACGCCCACAGCAGAAAAGAAAAGCTGAAAGAGCTATTACTAAAAATTCACAACGGCGGATCGCAGGATTCGGTTCGTGCCGAACTGTTGCTTTCTTTAAGCCAGATTCCTTACGGGGAAGTGGTGGAAGTGGAACAGGAACTGATTGCAGAAGGGCTTCCTGAAGAGGAAATCCTAAACTTGTGCGATGCACATTCGTCGGTACTCGAAGGTCGTATTGACCTTTCCGCGTTGAAACCGGTGGCCGATGGTCATCCTGTGGATGTTTTTCGCAAAGAAAACGAAGAAATCAGGAAACTTACCAACACCATTTTCGACTTGATCGATGAAATCGGACGTGATTCCGAAGAGCGGATCAGCGGCAACATCCTAAAGTTGAGAGGCCTTTTCAACAATCTGTACGACGTAGATAAGCACTACCAGCGCAAGGAATACCTGCTTTTTCCCTACCTGGAAAAAATGGAAATCACGGGTCCGCCTAAAGTGATGTGGGGTAAGCACGACGAAATCCGCGAATTGATCAAGGGTAGCATTGAGGTTCTGCAAACAACGGATATGACGAAGGATACGTTCGAAGCCGTTTCTGATATGGTGCTCGCCATCGCTGCACGTAGTGCGGCGGAAATGATCACCAAAGAAGAGGAAATCATGTTCCCCATGGCATTGGATGTACTGACGGAAGTGGATTGGTACGAAATCAGCAAACAGTCGGTCGAAATAGGGTTCTGCCTCTATGACCCTTTGATAAACTGGAAACCTGAATGGGCTGAAGTGCAATCCATCAATGATTCACAAAAGAGTGGCAGCCACATCCAATTGCCAAGCGGAAGCTTCTCCGCCGAAGAAATCATGACGATTCTGAACACATTGCCGCTAGACATTACGTTCGTTGACAAAGAGGACAAGGTCAAGTATTTTTCACAAGGAGCCGAACGCATCTTCCAACGCAACAGAGCCATCCTGAATCGGGACGTCCGTCTGTGCCATCCACCTGCTAGTGCACACATCGTAGATAAGATCATCGATGATTTCAAAACAGGCCGACAAAACAGCGCTCCTTTCTGGATCAATATGGGCGGTAAAATGATACACATCGAGTACTTTGCCATGCGGAACGACAAAGGCGAGTACCTTGGAACACTAGAAGTTTCGCACAACATCACGCCCTATCGGGAACTCGAAGGCGAGCAACGAATTCTTTCTTACAAATAAAACTATGGAAAAATTGATCATAACACCGAAGTCCAAAATCTTTGATATTTTGGAGGCATATCCCGAATTGGAAGACATACTGATTGGGTATGTACCTGAATTTGAGAAAATAAAGAATCCAGTTCTGCGCCGAACGGTTGGGAAAGTGGCATCTTTGCAACAAGCTGCATCCATCGGACGAGTGAATGTAGCCGAACTCGTCAATCATTTGCGCGAGAAAATTGGTCAGACTGCGGAAGAAATCCTCGCAGAGGATGAACAATACAATTACGATACACCTGCATGGTTTGTTGAGACCAAAATAGCAGAAAGTCTTGATGTACGCGAAATGCTTGCTAAGGGAGAACATCCGGTGGCCCAAGTCATGGAAGAACTGAAAAAGCTGAAAGACGGTGAGATTTATCAACTCATCGCTCCTTTCCTACCCGTGCCGTTGATCGACAAGGCCACCAGCCTGGGTTTTACGCATTGGATTAAGAATGAAGAGGAGTCGTTGTTTTTCATCTACTTTTTTAAGGCATAAGTACGAGTTTCTTTAAAATATAAAGGCCAGCCTCGGGTATAATCCCGGAGCCGGCCTTCTATGTATTTATTGATCAGAAGTTTACTTCACTTCTTCAAAGTCCACATCCGTTACATTGTCATCGGCCTTACCTTGGTTGGGGTTGCCTTGTTCCTGTTGACCACCGTTGTCTTGCTGACCAGCCTGTGCACCACCGGCATTGTTGCTCTGGTTGTACATTTCTTCGGAAGCAGCTTGGAAGACTTTGTTCAGTTCTTCCGTGGCGGCGTCGATGCCTGCGATGTCTTGAGCCTTGTGGGCTTCTTTTAATTTTGTCAAAGCATCTTCGATCGGAGCTTTCTTGTCAGCAGGCAACTTGTCACCCAATTCTTCCAGTTGTTTTTCCGTTTGGAAAATCAAGCTGTCGGCGTGGTTCAGTTTGTCTATGCATTCCTTTTCTTTCAAGTCGGATTCGGCATTGGCGGTAGCTTCATCCCTCATGCGTTTGATTTCGGCGTCGGTCAGACCGCTGGAAGCTTCGATGCGGATGCTTTGCACTTTACCGGTCGCTTTGTCTTTGGCTGAAACGTTCAGAATACCATTGGCGTCGATGTCGAAGGTCACTTCAATTTGTGGCGTACCGCGACGGGCGGAGGGTAAGCCGTCCAGGTGGAAACGACCGATAGTCTTGTTGTCCTTGGCCATGGAGCGTTCGCCCTGCAGGATGTGGATTTCGACCGAAGGCTGGTTGTCGGCGGCGGTGGTGAACACTTCCGATTTCTTGGTCGGGATGGTGGTGTTGGATTCGATGAGTTTGGTCATCACGCTACCCATGGTTTCGATACCGAGAGACAGCGGGGTTACATCGAGCAACAGGATGTCGGTTACATCACCTGAAAGGACAGCGCCTTGGATGGCAGCACCTACGGCAACTACTTCATCAGGATTCACACCCTTGGAAGGGGTTTTGCCGAAGAATTTTTCGACCAAAGCCTGGATTACCGGAATACGGGTGGAACCACCTACCAGAATGACTTCGTCGATGTCGCTGGCGGTCAGATTGGCATCGGACAAAGCCTTGCGGCAAGGTTCTACGCAAGCCTTAATGTATTTGTCGGCCAACTTTTCGAACTGGGCACGGCTCAAGGTTTTAACCAAGTGCTTGGGAATTCCGTTTACCGGCATGATGTACGGCAGGTTGATTTCGGTCGAAGTGGAGCTGGAAAGTTCGATTTTGGCTTTTTCGGCGGCTTCTTTCAAGCGTTGCAGAGCCATCGGGTCTTTGCGAAGGTCGATGCCTTCGTCTTTGTTGAATTCGTCGGCCAACCAGTCAATGATGGTTTGGTCAAAGTCGTCACCGCCGAGGTGGGTATCACCGTTGGTGGATTTCACTTCAAAGACGCCTTCGCCCAGTTCGAGGATGGAAATATCGAACGTACCGCCACCGAGGTCGAATACGGCGATCTTCATATCCTTGTGGGTTTTGTCCAAACCATAAGCCAAAGCGGCTGCGGTCGGTTCGTTCACGATGCGTCGAACTTTCAGACCGGCAATCTCACCGGCTTCTTTGGTGGCCTGACGTTGTGAGTCGTTGAAGTAGGCGGGAACCGTGATGACGGCCTCGGTTACTTCGGTACCGAGGTAATCTTCGGCCGTTTTCTTCATTTTCTGAAGAATCATGGCGGAGATTTCTTGCGGGGTATACATGCGACCATCGATGTCGATACGCGGTGTGTTGTTTTCTCCACGGATCACTTTGTAAGCGGCGCGTTTGATGTCCACAGCCACTTCGTCAAAGGTTTCACCCATGAAGCGTTTGATGGAGGAGATGGTTTTGGTGGGGTTGGTGATGGCCTGACGTTTGGCAGGATCACCGACTTTGCGTTCGCCACCTTCAATGAAGGCGACCACGGAAGGAGTGGTGCGTTTGCCTTCGCTGTTTGCAATGACGATCGGATCGTTTCCTTCCATTACGGAAACACACGAGTTGGTGGTTCCCAAGTCAATTCCAATAATTTTTCCCATAGTTCTTTAAAATATTTAGTTGTTTTAAATGTCGGTTTGTAGGTTGCTGACATGTCAAATCAAGCAAAACTTGTGCCACAAAGTTTCGGTAGGAACCAATTATTCTTTTGGCAGTAGATTCGACGAAAAAGGTTTGAATTTTGACAGAGATGCCTGCCGTTTTGTCAGAAAAGAGTATTGAGACAATATTGTCACTTGCCTTTGGACACGCGTTTCAGGACTTTTGGTATCTGTGGCAGGTGGTAATTGTTCGTGTAGATGAGAAATTTCTGCTCCCAGCGGGAGGAAAATTTCTCCTTGTATTTACGGAGGCCTTTGAAGTGGCCTAAAGATTTCAGGTTTTCATAAGCAAAGCGAACGGTTCGTTCCGTGAATGAGGTTCCTTCGATACCTGAAAGCGGTGCCATACCGAGATTGACGGATTTGAAACCTTTTTCCTTGAAGTAAAGCATGGTGCGCACCAAAAGCATGTCCATGACGCCCACTGGAGCATCTCCCGTCTTTCGAATCAGGTCGTACGCCGCTTCACCGGAAATATCGTCGGGGATGATGTTCAAGAAAGCATAGATGCGTGCTGCAGAGTCTTCAACCGTGATGAGTACTTGCTGTTCAAACATGCCACGATCGAACACGCCTTCGGTGAAAGCCATTTCCTTTTCGTGCAGCTCGTGCAGCCAGCTTTCGGAAACCGCCTCCAGTTTTTTGAGGATTATTTCGGGTACTGGTGGAGTATATACCTTTGACAGGAAGCCTTTTGCTTGTAGATGACTGATGGTTTTTCGGGTAGATTCCATCTTGATACTGTTCAAACTAAAGGTGTCCAAATCCACAAAGCCTTCGTCCCCGACGGGAATATTCTTTTTACCAAGTTCTTCATACAAGGGCAGTGATTCCTTAGGAACCCTATAATAGACACTGGTGAACCCATTTTCCATACAATATTTGTCAAATCCCAGAATCAGGACTTTGGCGGCTTCCTCATCCTTGCAGACAGGATTCCCGAGCGCGACAGCGTAACCCCTTGTCACCTTAAATGAAATGAAACCATCCTTGTCATCCGAAAGAAAAAACAATTTATCGGGATAAATCTTGAAATAGTCTAGGGAGGAATTACCGTATTTCTGCAGAATCAGGGCGGCCAGATCTTTTTCTTCCACCGAATTATAGGGTTTTGAAAAAATGGGTTTAAGGATGCTGAAGAAGACAAAACAAATGACCAGTCCGCCTGCAGTATAGATGGCGTATATGAAATTGCGAGCAAAGGCTGTATGTGGCACCAGACCTCCGTCGTCAAACAGGAAAAACATCCGGAGCATGGTTTTGACAGAGGTCCAGAATTCAAAATCCATTCCGAAATGTTTTTTGTCCATGAGGGAAAATCCGGCAACACCGAATGTCAGCAATGCCAGAATGCTGAATAACAGAACCTGTGAACTAATACGGAATAGTTCTGGATGGGCTTTCAACTTGTAGAAGTCGCGCGTCCGCCACAATGTCAAAGCAGCGACTAAAGCAAGTAGCGCTTCCTCGTAATCGACCCCTTTGAGCAGATGGCCGACGCCTGATAGGATGGAAAGGGCAAAAGCGAAATACCAGGCTCGCTTGGAACCCTGTAAGAGAAAAACAAACAAGATGAGCAGGATTAGACCGATGACCATCACCAAGCCGTTACTTGTGATTAATACGCCTTCATTCAGCCAATTCTCCAAAAACAGCAAGCGTTCGGGTACGGCAGGCGTTAGAGAGGATACGATATTGACCAAACCCAGCGCAAAGATCATGAAACCGGGTAACAGACGCAATACAATGTTGTCCTTTTTTGATATGAAACTAAGCATACCTGCCACCAGCGGAATCCAGAATTCAAAGAACCGATACAGCAACGTCATCGATGCGGCGATTACCAAAGGATATCCATACTGCCCAAGGATGAATACGATGGAGATTTCAATAGCGCCCAAACCGCGCAGGAAGGGGGAAGCCATCAGCAGCATCACCATCGTTACGTAACCGATCATGGAAGCGATCAAGGAGGGTTCGACACCCAATGCCAGCATGGAGATATAGAGGTGCAACACACCGATAATTTCGATGAATACGGAGAAAAGCAAGGCCAACCAGATGTTTTTCATCTTGATGTTTTGCTCTAACATTTCATCCAGAACTAAGATCCAGGCTGGCCGTAATCGGGTGAGCAAGCGATAAGCCCAGGATTTTATGAACAGCGAATAAAGGAAGAGGAAAAACACTATGGTCAGTGCCAAAAGAGCAACAAAACCCCAAAGAGCAGTCTGCTGGACATTGTGTTGAAAAAACGTATAGGCCAAAATAGGTATGGCAATGACTACGACGGACATGATGCTCATGAAACCGAACAAGGTGGATGCCAGGTGAATCTGTGACTTGCTGGCACCTTCGCTTTCCACTTCCTTCGTAAAGAAAAGCAGGGAGGAAAAACCGCCTGCTGGGAGGAATACGCTAACTACATTGCGTTTGAGGTAAAGACGGATCGTGCTTTTCAAGGATACCTCTTTACCTATGGCTTTGAAGGTGTGAACGTACATCAAACCCATAAAAATAACGTAGAAAAGGGTGAGTAAAAGCCCCAACGCAACCCACCATGGATTGCAGGAAGCAAGCTGCTGGCGGATTTTGAGGACCTCCACATGCTCGTGGCTCAAAAAGAACACCGCCATGCCAACCATGAACAGGGCCAGTATAAGTTGCAGAAAGAACTTATTATATAGCAACTTGGGCAAGAATCTTTTTGGCTTCACCATTCAATCGGTCTATCGAATTTCCTATGATTCAAAAATACGGATAAACTGCAACTTTTCGGTGCATATCCATGGAAAAAATCCAGTATAGGATAAAATCCGTTTCATAAAAGCTTCGAACTACCGTTTCATGATTTTACTGTTTCGGTTTCCGACGCGCAACAAATACAATCCGGATTTCAGGAAGTCACCTTGAATGAACTGTTCGTCCGATGAGCAAACCGTTTGATACACACACTTGCCGGTGAGGTCAAAAATCATCAGTTTCTCACCGTTTGCGTTTTTGACAGTAAACCAATCCGTTACTAAGGTCGGATAGATTTCTACGGTTTTTTGGACAATTGGTAATGCGGTACCCAGGCTGTTGTTGAGGTTGCAGGTCATGCCCTGAATTTTCCAGATCTGACCGCCGTCGGGTAGTCGGGAATAACTCAAATTTTGCGCCAGAAGCGGATAGTAGACGGAATCCACCAGGATGGGTTTCGCTGCAGGCCTGGAAAGAATTACCGTGTCACCTTCCTTGCTGAGTTTGAAAGGCAGGTGCAAGGGGCCTTGTGCAGCCTGATCGTCCGCCCAGAAAACCAGTCGGCCCTGTGCTGGCAAATTGGTTTTTCCGCCCGCCAATGTTGGGATGGTGGCTTTCATGCGGTCGTTGGTATTGTCGGTCAGGTACCAGCCGGCGATGTCAATATCTTGGTTTCCATAATTGTACAGTTCAATGTAATCATCCTTATCACCCATTTCATCACTGACGATATTGTTGCTGGAAACAAGTTCGTTGATAACTACGGTGTAATTAACAGGTGTATTGTCCACTTCATAAACCGCTTTGAGGTTTAAAGCACTGGTCAGGTTTCCGCTGTAAATCGGAGCTGTAGAGATGGTAGCACTTCCAGAAGCACCTGCTTTCTCCCATTGTTTGAATTTATAACCGGGAACCGTATTGGCTTTCAGGAAATAATCCCTGCCCTGAAAATAACGCAAGGTCAGGTTTGGGTCTTGAATAAGTTCGCTATTCAGGGTATAGGAGGCACGGCTCAAGTTGGAACTCAATGCAATATTGACAATCGCGGCCGAATTCACTAACCGACTGCTTACAAAGTTCAGCATGTTGTTGGCGCGGTTGGCCGAAAAAGTTTTCATATTGATGACATCGGCGGCCAATGTCCTGGAGGAGCCGTATTTGTTCTTATGGTAAACGATTTCGTTTGAAATCTTCAAAGCCAGGCTGTCCATGATGTGATCAATCCGAGCGGTGGCGAAGGTCGTTGAAAGATGAATGGCAAACTTGTCGATGAAATGATTCTTGAACTGTTCATTGGTCATCAATCGAGACAATACGATGGTGGACCATTCCGGTTGAATGGCATAGCCGCTGATGTTGCCGACTTGATTCTCACCCAATGCGAACGTCAATGTATTGTGGGTTTGCGGCGAAGTATCCCAAAGGTTGAAACCAAAATCAGTATCGGTGAGAAACCAACGCCAAATTCCGTTCACCTTTTTTCGCCACATTTTGCAATTGTTATACGGCCAGTCCGTGTTTCCGAAAAAGATATCGGCTATATTGTAACTGATAAAATTATCGATATCCATCATCTGACCGACGCGCTGATATATCGCCCCGCTGGTTATATCGTTGTTTTTGAGGTAACTGCTGAACACACTGAATGCCGTATCTGTGGCAATATCATTCTCGGTATTGATGTTGATATTGGTCGCTTCGATTTCATACACATCGTCTTCGTCAATGCCATAATTGCTGTACACGAACGATTCATTGGTCCGTTCACGCAAATTTTCAATGCCGTAATACACACCATTCATGAAAATGACAGCCGGTTCGTACGCCTCATAATCCAGATTCAGGCGCTTTTGCACGATGGATTGCATGAATGCGTCGCGCATCATGGAGTAATAAAAATCGTTGCCCGAATTGCGCATCTGGATGTCGTGGTATTTCATGCCGAGCTTGGTGGCAGCAAAAACTTCGTATTTGAGCTTGTTGTTGCCGAACTTCTTTTTCGGCATGATGGCGATAGATTTCAGGGGATTGGCTTTGGTCCAGCCTCCCAGTATCTTGATGTCCAGCTCCTGGTTCAACCGAGCGGTATGGGTGGTATCATAGAATTCGTAATTCACAGGTCGGTCCCAATCGGCATTCCAGTTCATGGGCGAGGAGGCTCCATTGCCCATTTTCCCGTTTGTTCCGTCACCATTGACGTAAATGCCGATTTTGGGATCAAACAGATACGTGGGGTTGGTCACGACAGAGACAATCGGCAAATGGGTTTCGCGCTGATTGATGAAATAGGTTGCTGTGATCACGTCGCTGGAAAGTTTACCTTTCTTGAACACTTTGGCCCGAAGCACGGATCTAACGGATAGCGTAATAGGATTGACGTAGAGGGTCGAGTTTCGGGTCGGCTCTGTATAATTGGTGGTATAGTAAATGGTGTCGCCTAGATCACAACTCAGTCTCACTTGTTGGGCGGTAGCATAAAATCCTCCAGGCAAAATAAAAGTAGGGTTGTTGCATCGAACGGCTGTAAAGGTTCTATTGTTATTGGTGAAGCCAGGAGTGGGTTCATCTATAAAACCCCATTCGGTAGCATTGTCGGTTTTACGTCCCCAAGAAATGTTTCTCAGTTGATCCGGATAGAGGACGCTATCGATGACGGTCAATGAAGCATTCAGCAGATAAAGGACTCCGCCCTCCGGACTGAGTTTGAAGGTGGCATGACCGGCAATTTCATCGCGTTCAAAATAAAGGATGGAAAAGGATTTGGCAGGGATTATCTTCGAGGTAGGTTTCCATTTTGTCGGATTACTTAAATTATCAGTCAGATAGTAGTTTGTTTGGTTGAAACCAATGGTAGTAGATGGATTGTACAGTTCGACCCAGTTGCTGAAATTGAAACCTTCATCCATGTTCCAGCTTACATTTTTAGCAAGGAGCTCATTGATGACGATTTGGGCGTTCGCACTCAAGGACAACAGGAACAGAATCAGAAAAACTGTTTTTCTCATTGGGATTTCAGGTATGCAGGTCGTATGGGAGCCCTGTGATCGCTCCAAAGGTCAAAAATACGACAAAAAGTGTTGGGACTACACTCCTAATTTGAAGTATATGCAATATTAACCAAAAAAGGACCGCCTTTTCGGATGGCACCTATGAATCTTGTAACTAATTACTAAAGTTTTGTAAAACATATCCTTTAAGGGATTTCTACTTTTAGAACTCATTGTAACACAAATAAACGAGTTAATATACCTCTAAAATTTATCAACATGAACAAGAATAGACTTTCTAAAACGCTCACCGCAGCGTTAAATACACAAATGACTAAGGAAGCACAAGCTTCTCAAATCTATTTATCCTATGCTTCATGGGCTTCAAGTCAGGGATTTGGCGGTATTGCCCATTTTCTGTTCAAGCATTCGCAAGAGGAACGTAACCACATGATGAAGATTTTAGAATACATTTTGAGACGGTGTGGGGATGCCCAAGTTAGTGCCATTCCGGCCCCTCCGGAAAACCCGGCAAGTATTCATTCGTGTTTTGAAAAAGTATTCGAACACGAAGTGGACAATACAAAGTCCATTTACAAACTGGTAAAAATGAGTTTTGATGAAGAAGACTGGTCAACATGGAACTTTTTGCAATGGTTTGTCAATGAACAAATTGAAGAAGAAACATTTGCAATAAGCCTCATCGATAAACTGAAGATTGCAGGTGGCGAGAGCGCCAGCACCTACGCTTTATACTCTTTTGACAGAGACTTGGATAAAACACCAGCCTGAAGAAAAAATCATGACAAAGAAAAAATTGACCACGGCCAGTGGCAGACCTATTTCCGAGTTTGAAAATACGATGTCTGTCGGTAACCGTGGTCCGCTTCTGTTGCAAGATTATTTATTGCATGAAGACATGGCACACTTCAATCGGGAACGAATACCCGAAAGAGTCGTTCATGCAAAAGGGACGGGAGCATTCGGTACGTTCACGGTAACGCACGACATCACTCCATATACCAAAGCAAAAATCTTTTCTCAAAAGGGCAAACAGACAAAAGTATTCGCCCGTTTCTCCATTGTGGGGGGTGAAAAAGGTGGTGCCGACAGCGAAAGGGATCCTCGAGGATTTGCACTTAAATTTTACACCGAAGACGGGAACTGGGATTTGGTAGGCAACAATACACCCGTATTTTTTATCAAGGACCCTAAAAAGTTTTCACATTTCATACATACACAGAAACGAGATCCGATGACCAATTGTAAAAGTCCAACCATGATGTGGGACTTTTACAGTCTGAATCCTGAAACCTTGCATCAAGTCATCATTCTCATGAGTGACCGTGGAACACCTTATTCCTATCGAAATATGGATGGATTCGGTAGTCATACGTTTTCCCTCATCAATAAAAAAAATGAACGGACATGGGTGAAATTCCATTTTAAAACCCTGCAGGGAGTTAAAAATTTCACGGAAAGGGAAGCCAATGACATGAAAGGCATCGATCTCGACCATGCACAAAGAGATATGGTTGAAGCCATTGCAAGAAAAGACTTTCCAAAGTGGGCAATGAAAATTCAGGTGATGACCGAAGAGCAGGCAAAAACATTTCGATGGAATCCATTTGACCTCACTAAAGTGTGGCTTCACAAAGAGTATCCATTAATTGACGTAGGTATTTTGGAACTGAATGAAATACCTGAGAATTATTTTCGCGATGTAGAGCAATCGGCTTTTGCACCTGCCCATGTCGTTGACGGGATCGGGTATTCGCCAGATAAGGTGTTGCAGGGACGTTTGCTATCCTATCCCGATGCACAGCGCTATCGCTTGGGAGCAAACTACGAACAGATACCTGTAAACCAATGTCCATACGGGGTTGCAAACTACCAGCGCGACGGGCTGATGCAGACAGGTGATAATGGTGGCGCAAATCCAAATTACCGACCCAATAGTTTCGATGACATTGTTGTTGACAAAAACTATAATGAACCGGCCATGGGCTTGGATTCAAACAGAACCGATTGGTTCGACCGCAACGAGAATGACGATGACCACTTCACGCAGCCAGGTTTGTTGTACAGCAAAGTCATGAGCGATGCTGCACGTAAAAATCTGGTAAGCAACATTGTTAGCTCCATGAAGGGCATTTGTGGCAAGAGGAAGGAAGACATCATCAACCTTCAATTGTGGCATTTCATTCGTGCCAACAACCAGTTGGGGATGAAAGTAGCAAAAGGGCTGGGAATAACCATAGACGAAAAAAATAATAATTATTGAAAACAATGAAAAAACAATTGAATAAAAACATGTTGGTGATGGCCAAAGCCGAATACATCAGTGTAGAATCAAATGTACGTCTTCATGTAACCGATGCCGGCGAAGGCAGGCCTATAGTACTGATTCCCGGTTGGCCATTAAGTGACGAAATGTATGAATACCAGTACAATGATTTGATTAACAAAAACTTCCATGTAATCGGCATCACGCTACGAGGTTTTGGGAAATCCGACAAACCATACGGAAAGTACAACTACGATGTTCATGCTGAGGATATACTAAATATTTTAAGTGAATTGGAAGTGAATGATGCTGTTTTAGTTGGATTCTCAATGGGAGGAGGCATTGCTATTCGGGTTGTCTCGATGGATGATGAAGCTCGCATTTCGAAGTTGGTTTTGTGCGGTGCCGCTGCTCCAATATGGACACAACGTGCTGATTTCCCCTACAATCTCCCTCAAAGTGCCGTTGACGATTTAATTGCATTAAACTTCAAGGACAGACCGAAGCTACTTTCCAATTTTGCAAAGATTTTCTCTGCAACGGAAACCTCCTTAAACGAGGGCATGGGTCATTGGCTGAACACCATTGGATTAAGCGCTTCTTCGTATGCAACAGCACAATGTTTGATGGCCTTGCGTGACACCGACCTTAGAGCCGATATGGCAAAGATTAACATCCCAACACTGATCATGCACGGTAAAAAAGACAAAATATGCTCGTTCGATTTGGCTGGGCAGATGAAAGCAGGTATCGCAAATTCGCAACTTGTTGCTTTTGAGAATAGTGGTCACAGCCTGTTTTTGGAAGAAAGGGCCAAATTTAATTCAGAGTTGATAAAATTTGCTGAGAAATAAGTCCAAAAGACCACGGGTAATTATTCAACAATTCGGGATGGGTTGTTTACACGATAAAGGAGCTCCAAATAGAGAGGGCACTGAAAAATTCCTTCTTACTTGAGAATTTTTTCAGTGCCCTCTTAAAATTGGCATTCTTTGGTTTTGCAGAAGATGTTAAGACATCTTTAGTCGTTCATGGAGGCTAGAAACTCTTCGTTGGACGCAGTCTTTTCAAGGCGACCTTTGAGGAAATCCATGGCTTCCAGCGAATTCATATCAGCAAGGTAGCGACGGAGAATCCACAGGCGATCCTGGGTCTGCTTATCAAGTAACAGGTCGTCACGACGGGTGCTGGAGGCAGTGATATCGACAGCGGGGTAAATGCGCTTGTTGGAAAGTTTGCGATCCAATTGCAATTCCATATTACCGGTACCCTTGAATTCTTCAAAGATCACTTCGTCCATCTTGGAGCCGGTTTCGGTCAAAGCTGTGGCGATGATGGTGAGGGAACCGCCGTTTTCAATGTTACGGGCGGCACCGAAGAAGCGTTTGGGTTTATGCAGGGCGTTAGCGTCCACACCACCGGAAAGAACTTTGCCTGAGGCAGGTGCAACGGTGTTGTAGGCGCGGGCCAGGCGGGTGATGGAGTCGAGCAGAATAACCACGTCATGTCCGCATTCCACCATGCGTTTGGCTTTTTCAAGCACGATGCTGGCAATTTTCACGTGACGTTCGGCGGGTTCGTCGAAAGTGGAGGCAATGACTTCAGCATTGACGCTGCGGGCCATGTCGGTTACTTCTTCTGGGCGTTCGTCGATAAGGAGCACAATCATGTACACTTCCGGATGGTTTGCAGCGATGGCGTTGGCGATATCCTTGAGCAACACGGTTTTACCAGTTTTTGGTTGGGCTACGATGAGACCACGTTGACCCTTACCGATGGGCGAAAACATGTCTACGACACGCACTGAAGTGTTGGCGTACTGTCTGTTGCCGGTCAGGTTGAATTTTTCTTCGGGGAAAAGCGGGGTCAGGTGCTCGAAGCTTAGGCGGTCGCGTACAAAAGACGGTTCGCGGCCATTGATTTTTTCAACCTTGACGAGTGGAAAATATTTTTCACCTTCCTTGGGTGGACGAATCGGGCCAAGCACCACGTCACCGGTTTTGAGGCCGAAGAGTTTGATCTGGGACTGGGATACATAGACATCATCCGGGGAAGCGAGGTAATTATAATCGGAGGAACGCAGGAAACCATAGCCGTCAGGCATGATTTCCAGACAGCCGGAACCCACTAGAATGCCTTCGAATTCGAACGGACGGTCGTCTTCGCGTTGCGGACGATTCGGGTTCAGATTGGGGTTGGGGTTGGGACGTTGGAAATTTCCGCGGTTTTGCTGGTTGGGGTTCTGGTTAGGGTTCTGCTTTTGGTTCTGCTGGTTGCGGTTTTGTTGGAAACCTTCGGGTTTGGGACCGATACCGGCCAAACGGCGTGCTTCGGTTAAGGCTTCTTCGGCGGCAGAACGCAAAATGTCGGCTTCGGTGGGTTCAGCGGCAGGGGCAGCTTCTTCACCTTCGGCGGGTTCGGCTGCAATTTCTACAGGAACTTCTTGCGCTTTAGCTTCCAGTTCGGATTTCAAAACGAGTATGGCTTTTGGGCGACCGCGTTGTTTTTTTACGGGTTCGATGGGAGCCTTGGTTTCTTCGACCGCTTCTTCAACTGCATCTACGTGAGCAACAATTGCTTCCGTATAAACAGGTATTTGAATTTCTACAGGCGTTTCGATAGGAGCTGTAACAATGGGCTGTAAGTCAATGGGCTGTGAAACAACGGGTTTAACAACGGGATATCCTTCGGATGCTTCAGATGCCATGACATCGGAGAAGGGATTCTCAATGACAGGCTGTTCGGGGCGACGGGGTTTTTCCAGTTTGGGACGCGTCCGTTGATTGGGGTTCGGTCCTTTTTTCGGCTGTGCCTGACCTTCGGGTTTGGCATCTCCCCCAGCGGTAGGAACAGCAGGTTTGTTGTTCGGTTTCTTATCAGGTTTGATCTGTTTGGCCTCCTTATCGTTGGCGGTATAGACCTTTACGTCCTTTTCCTTGACTAGCGGAATACGGTTACGTTTCCGTCGATCATCCGGATCAACATCTTTAAGGAGTGCTGCCTTGCGGCTGGCATTTTGAATGGCTTGCTCATCTAATATTCTGTAAATGAGTGCATTTTTTTCGGTGGAATCGACTTTGGTAAGTCCTAGCTCTTTGGCTATTTCAATGAGTTCAGGCAACGACTTGGAGTTCAGTTGCACAATGTTAAAGTTGGGCATGTAAAGATGTTATGGGAAAAATTTGGTTGTTTTTTAACGGAGGCAGAGCTGCGTCCGTCGGAAGAAATCCATACAAAGATACACCTTTTTCGGATAATCTTGCATTTTACGAAAAAAATGTTCGTTTATTCCAAACAGTCAAAAGCCATCCACACTTAACTGAAAGATGCGTTTGGTCGTTGAGTCAATGCGGAAACGGTTGTCGATGCGCTCACCGATAACCCAGACCACGTCTTTGCCGGAACAAAGTAGCCAAAGCGCCTCTTTTTCCAGTGCGTTCAATTTACGGTCGATGCAGTAGTCACTAATCAGTTTGCGACCGTGCATCCCAAAAGGCATGAAATTGTCCCCTTTGCGCGAGTGACGGATGAGGAGGGGGAAAAGCAATTTGTCCGCATCGAGATAAGCCATCGATTTGGAGTTCGAGATTTGGAAATCTTTGCCAGGTTTCACCAACTCGCAACGCATGGTGAAGGGCTCCTTCATCGTTGTTTGCCCTTCTTCCAAAGGAAATTCTGCCTCCTCAATGGGTGGGATTTCCGTAACCAGCATGCAGTCCCGGTCGAAAACCAACCGATGGGAGTGCGAAAAATGGATTTTTCCTGAACTGTTGAAACGGTTTTTCCAAATATTCTGGGAATCGAGCCGGCCGAAACCATAATCGGAAAGGATCTCATACAGCAGACTCTGAGGTACTTTCTCCAGTTCGAGTGCTGAAATGGAAATTTTCAACGTGCTTTCTGTCCCCTTTTTCCAATTCGGACAAATACGCTTTCTGGCATCCTCCAGAGCTCCTTCGTAGAGGATTTCTGTTTCATTGAGGTGGTCCATCGTCCGGCCAATCGATTCGCGGACAGAGGGCTGAATGGTTTCGAGCAATGGCAACACTTCGTTCCGTATTTTGTTGCGCCTGTATTCGTTGAGCGCATTCGTACGGTCGGTCACGTAGATCAGTCCGCGTTGTTGAATGTATTCCAGCACATCTTCCCGGTCGCAACAAAGCAAAGGCCTAATGATGTTGCCGTTACGCGGCTTGATACCAGTAAGCCCGCGGATGCCGGTTCCACGTATTAAATTAAGGAGTACAGTTTCCACGCTGTCGTCTCGGTGATGGGCTACGGCCACAGCCACGGCGCCTTGCTCTTTACGGAGCTGCTCGAACCAATGGTAGCGGAGCTCCCGAGCGGCCATTTCAACCGAAAGGCCTTCTTCTTCAGCGAATTCGGCAGCGTATAAATCGGTCTTGTAAAAGGGAATGCCGAGATCCCGGCAAACCTGGTGGCAAAAGGCGGCATCGCGGTCGGATTCTTCCCCGCGGAGGTGGAAATTGACGTGGGCGCCGATGCAGGCGTAGTCAAGCCGATACAGGATATCCATCAGCGCAACCGAGTCGGCTCCGCCGCTCAGGGCCACGATGACCTTGGCACCTTCAGGTACTAAATTCTGTGATTCGATAAACTTTTTGACGGTACGATGAAGCATGAGTCCGTAGATTTTGGCGACCTTGCGTTCTGTAAAGATAAAAATAAAACGTACATTTGTGGACTGAAAATTCAACTTTTTTAGTAGCGAGTGCAGAGGCGAAGCTTGCTTCGACTATGCCGAGTCACGAAAAACGACTGTTTAGAATAAACGAACGTTTTGAGTAGCGAGCGCAGAGACAATGTTTACATTGGCTATGCCGAGTCACGAGAAACGACTGTATAATATATACGAAAGTATTTTACGACAATGACTGAACGGATTCAACAACTTTTGGCGGAAGTCAGCGCATGGTCTGCCAACGGGGCGGAAGAACTGGAAGCGCTTCGCATCAAGTACCTGAGCAAAAAAGGTGAAATCAGCTTGCTCTTTAATGATTTCAGAGAGGTTCCCAATGAGCTGAAACGTGAAGTCGGCCAGCAGTTGAACGTACTGAAAGACAAGGCTCAAGAACGTTTAAACGAGCTGAAAGCCCAATTCGAGACCACCGGAAACACCGATGCCGATGCCGATTACAGCCGCAGTGCCTACCCCATCAGTCTGGGCACCCGTCATCCACTTTCCATTGTCAAAAACGAAATTGTCGACATTTTTGCCCGTTTGGGTTTCACCATCGCCGAAGGTCCTGAAATCGAGGACGACTGGCATGTGTTCGAGTCCCTGAACTTCCCGTTGGAACACCCTGCCCGCGACATGCAGGATACGTTCTTCATCGAGAAGACACCCGATATTTTATTGCGCACGCATACCTCTTCGGTACAGACCCGCGTCATGGAAAAGACGCAGCCGCCCATCCGCATCATCTGCCCGGGCCGCGTTTACCGCAACGAAGCCATTTCCTACCGCGCACACTGCTTTTTCCATCAGGTGGAAGCACTGTACATCGACAAGGATGTTTCGTTTGCCGACCTGAAACAGACCTTGTTGTATTTCGCCCGTGAGATGTTCGGTGAAAAAACGGAAATCCGCCTGCGTCCCTCCTACTTCCCATTCACCGAGCCTTCTGCCGAAATGGATATTTCCTGCAACATTTGCGGTGGCAAGGGTTGTCCGTTCTGCAAGCATACGGGTTGGGTGGAAATTTTGGGTTGCGGCATGGTGGATCCTTCGGTACTGGAAAACTGTGGCATCGATAGCAAGCTGTATACTGGATTTGCATTGGGCATGGGGATTGAGCGGATCACGAATCTGAAGTATCAGGTGAAGGACCTCCGTATGTTCTCAGAAAACGATCAACGCTTTTTAGAGCAATTCAAGGCTGCCTATTAAAGGCCTCATGACCACAAAAGAACGGTACAAAAATATCATCGGTTGGTTCCAGGCGAATGTTCCGGAAGCAAAGTCGGAATTGGATTTCAGGAGTCCGTATGAAATGTTGGTGGCGGTGATTCTTTCTGCCCAATGCACCGACAAGCGGGTGAACATGACCACACCTGCCCTTTTCAAGGCTTTCCCCACGGCTGAAGTCATGGCCGCGACTTCCCCCGATGAAGTTTATACCTATATTAAAAGCATCGCCTACCCAAATAACAAGGCAAAGTCGATTGTTGGAATGGCTAAAAAGGTCGTTTTCGATTTCGGAGGTGAAGTACCTTCAACCATGGAGGAACTGCTGACCTTGCCTGGCGTTGGACGCAAGACCGCCAGCGTAGTGCTCATCTGCGCCTTCGACAAACCCGCCATGCCGGTGGACACCCACGTTTTCCGCGTGTCCAATCGACTGGGGCTCACCATCAATTCCAAATCACCGGAGGAAACCGAAAAAATACTCATGCAGCACATTCCTACAGAATTGCTCTCCATTGCACACCATTGGCTGATACTTCATGGACGATACATTTGCCAAGCACGGAAACCGCTGTGCGAGCAATGTGGATTGATCGAGTGGTGCAGGGAGAAAAGCGGGGAATAAATTAAAGTTCCCCGCAGCAATCATCGGGGAATGCACGCCCGGAATTCAGATAGAGTCATTTATGCCAATGTTTAATGCCAATTATGTGAATAAAATCACACAATTGGCATTAATTGCGTGAAATCAGTCCCCCTGATTCTTCAAAGCGCTCCAATCCCGCTTTTTGATTTCATCAAACACCAGCCATGGGATGACGGCGGTGATGAGCAACAAAAGTAGGATGACCCACTGAAATTCGGATAAGAAATAGTGGACCAATCCGAAGGCTCCGGGGAGTATAAGCAACAACATGGAACGGATAAAGGTGTTGCCACCGGATGCGCCTTCCTGAGCAATGCTGAAGGGTAGGTTTTTGACCATCACGTAGGCAATGAGTGACCCGATGACTAAGACATTGAGGCAACCGAGTAGGAGATTCGGTAAAATGGCCGGACCTTGCAAAACAAATCCACCCACCATCAAAACCAATGCCAAAGGCACGAAAAACAAAGCCATCACGCATTTGACAGCGCCGCTGATAACAAGTCCCGGTTTCTCAATGGGTGCGACAAAGAAAAGCCAGGAGGCCTTGAATTTGTCGGTATAGGGCAGTTGAATCATGGCCGTGCTCAGAAGCATGCTGCTCATATAGATGATTACCAGAAACATGGGGGCAACTTTGGAACCACTTGCAAGGGCTGAAAAGGGATCATCCCTGACCAACATCATCCCGCCAAAGACGATCAGATAGCCGATGGAAGGAAACACTTTCATCTTGAAATCGCGGCTGCGACCCATCATTCGGCCAGCGAAAAGGAAGCCTGCATATTCAGCACCGGGTTTGGTGAGCCAGCCTGCCAGACGTTCCAGAAAGGCGATTTTCCTCAAACCTTCCATGCGTTTTACCGGAGCACTTTGTTCAGCGGTTCCGCCGGTAATCATTCCCAGTTTCCGGTTGAATGAAGGGGCGAAAAAGCGCACCACCAGCCAGATGGACAATACGGGTACTACGATGGAAAGTACTAGGTTCATCATCGATTCAGCGGAAAAGCCATTGCCGGAGAGCAGCATGCAGGCATCTGCAAACCAAAAGGGTGGATAAAATTGGATAAATTGGATTTCAGAAATGCTGGCATTTGCAAACATGCTGGATTGCACCATGTTGGGCATCAATTGATACGAAGCCATGAGCAGAACCACGAAGCCTATCTGGATGGAGCCGATAATGGATTGGAATTTGACGGGTGTCGTGATTTTAAGGATCAGAATGTAGATCGCATTGATGAAAAAGATGCCTAAAAGCGTCATCAACAGCATCATCAGGATAAATGGAATTATGATGGCTGGTCCCTGAATCACAGTGGCTGTTATTAAACCGGGAAGCGTCATCGGCACTACGACAATGGACGTACGGATGGTGATGTGCAAGAGTCTTGCAGTTACAAACGTCCTGTCCGAAATTGGCTTGGGCAGAATGATCAGGTTGTCACGCACGTCAATGAGTACCGAGGTGAAGTCGGTGATCAAGGTGATGCAGATCATGAAGATAAACATGGTCATGTACATTGACAATTTAGTGAGCATATCCACGCCTACCCCAAAGGTATACAGCATGATCAAGCCCATCATCAAGGCACCACCCATTGTGCCCAGCGTTGCTTTGCTGATTACTTTCTTTTCCTTACCTCTACGGTTCATGCCTCCGAAGGAAGCCGGACGACGGTTGTCCATGGTCAGTTTGGCTATCAGGACAGCTTTCAGTTGCAACATATCCACGCCGAGTTTCCGATACACCGCTACTGGAAGCATGACCATCCAGAGAAAAAATTTATCTATAAAGTTCATTTCCGGCTGAATTTAATCAAATGCATTCATCAATTTATCACTGGCATCGTGCATGGACTGGGTGGCGGTAAGTCCTGCAAAAATAGCTTCCAGGCTGTCCTTGTCCTGCCTCTGACGGAGTTCTTCGAAACTGCCATCGGCTACAACGGTGCCTTCATTGATGAGGATGATGCGGTCGCTCACCTTTTCCACCACGTCCATCATGTGGCTGCAATAGAATATGGTTTTGCCACTTTTGGCCATTTTGTCGATCAATTCTTTGACTATGATGACGCTGTTGGCATCCAGCCCGCTCAAGGGTTCGTCCAGAATGATGATTTCGGGATTGTGCAACAAGCCAGAAGTGATAAGAATTTTCTGCTTCATACCCTTGCTAAACGTGTCCATCCGCTGATCCATGTTGCCACCCATACCAAATGCGTCGAGCATGCGGCCGGCGCGTTCATCCACCACTTCTTGCGTAAGTCCGTATAGGGAGCCCATCAGCGAAAGGAATTCGTTGGGAGTGAGCACATCATAGAGTTCAGCCATTTCGGGAACAAAACCAATGAGAGATTTGACAGCCAAGGGGTTCTGACGGATGTCGATGCCCTTGACGAAGACGTCGCCGGTGAAATCGGACAACAGGCCGACTAGGATTTTGACTGTGGTGCTTTTTCCCGCGCCGTTGGGACCAATGTAACCGATTACCTGTCCAGGCTCGATATCGATGGAGATGTTTTTGAGTACATGCTTGGAGCCGTAGTACTTGTTTAGATTCTGAATGCGAATGATGGGTTCCATGGAAATGATTTTAAGGCGGTAAAAATACTAAAAACTATTACTTATTTAAAGTTTTTTTATTCATTAAAAAAACTCCCGCCTCTTTCGAAACAGGAGTCTTCGATGATGATGATAACGTGAGAAGTTGGTTTCATAGCAGAGATTGGAATGCTATGAAATCAACTTGCGGTAACGGACGCGTTTCGGAGCCTCATCGCCCAACCTCATGCGTTTGTTTTCTTCGTAATCAGAGTACCCACCTTCGAAGTAGAACACTTCGGAGTTGCCTTCGAACGCTAGAATGTGGGTACAGATGCGGTTGAGGAACCAACGGTCGTGGCTGATCACCACGGCACAACCGGCGAAGCTTTCCAAACCTTCCTCCAGAGCTCGGAGTGTGTTTACGTCAATGTCATTGGTCGGTTCATCGAGCAGCAACACGTTGGCTTCAGACTTCAGGTTCAATGCGAGGTGTAATCTGTTTTTTTCTCCGCCCGAAAGCACACCGGCCAGTTTTTCCTGATCGCCTCCGGCGAAATTGAACTTGGACAGATAGGCACGAGAACTGATTTCACGACCACCTACCCTAATGTAATCGGTTCCACCGGAAACAATCTGATAGACCGTTTTTTCGGGGTCGATGGCAGCGTGCGACTGATCCACATAACCGAGTTTCACGGTTTCACCTACGTCGAACGTACCGGAGTCTGCTTTTTCGAGACCCATGATGAGCTTGAACAGCGTTGTTTTACCGGCGCCGTTCGGGCCAATGATGCCGACAATACCGTTGGGCGGCAAGGTGAAATCAAGGTTGTCAAACAGGAGTTTATCCCCGAAGGCTTTTGAAACCCCGTGCGCTTCAATGACTTTATTTCCTAAGCGAGGGCCGTTCGGAATGAACAGTTCCAACTTGTCTTCTTTTTCTTTTTGGTCTTCGTTCAGCAAGCGGTCGTAGGAATTCAGACGGGCTTTCCCCTTTGCCTGACGGGCTTTGGGTGCCATGTGCACCCATTCCAATTCGCGCTCCAAGGTTTTGCGGCGTTTGCTGGCCGTTTTTTCTTCCTGCTCCATGCGCTTGGTCTTTTGCTCCAACCAAGAAGTATAATTGCCTTTCCAGGGAATGCCTTCGCCGCGGTCGAGTTCGAGGATCCAGCCGGCTACGTTGTCTAGGAAGTATCTATCGTGGGTTACAGCGATGACGGTACCTGGATACTGTTGAAGGTGTTGTTCCAGCCAATCGATGGATTCAGCGTCAAGGTGATTGGTCGGTTCATCGAGCAGCAATACATCGGGCTGTTGAAGCAATAAGCGGCACAATGCCACACGGCGGCGTTCCCCTCCGGAAAGCGTGTTCACGGCTTGATCGTCATTCGGGCAGCGCAGGGCATCCATGGCGCGTTCCAACTTGTTGTCGAGGTTCCAGGCATCGGTTGCATCGATCTTGTCCTGCAATTCAGCCTGACGAGCAAAAAGCTTATCCATCTTATCGGAATCCTCATAGTATTCGGGCAGGCCGAATTTAGCATTGATTTCTTCGTATTCTGCCAGTATATTGACAATTGGCTGAACCCCTTCCATCACTATTTCTTTGACGGTTTTGGTTTCGTCCAGTTTGGGATCCTGGTCCAGATAACCCACCGTATAACCCGGCGCGAACACGACTTCGCCCTGAAATTCCTTTTCCAGGCCGGCAATGACTTTCATCAGGGTCGATTTACCGGAACCGTTCAAACCGATGATCCCGATTTTTGCTCCATAAAAGAACGAAAGGTAGATGTTTTTGAGTACTTGTTTCTGCGGAGGGTAGATTTTGCTCACCCCTACCATGGAAAAAATGATTTTTTTATCGTCTGCCATACTGATTTGCTGTAATTTGATGCAAAGGTAGGAAATAATGGCATCGGTTCAAGCGGTAAATCTGGAGAAAATGGAGCCTTTTTGATGAAAAAAATGCATTGAAAGGCTCTGCATTATTGAAAAGCACCGTTAGAAAAAGCTCATATTCTGACAGATACAGCCCCGAACTGAATTTAATTCAAAAATAAGGCTCCGAAATTTTGCTGTTTTTCCCGTAAACCCTATCTTTGCATCCGCTTTTTAGAAGCAAAACAGGTTCGTTTATTATAAACAGTCGTTTTTCGTGACTCGGCATAGTCGAAGCAAGCTTCGCCTCTGCGCTCACTACTTAAAACGTCCGATTCGCTAGCTCAGCTGGTAGAGCACAACACTTTTAATGTTGGGGTCCTGGGTTCGAGCCCCAGGCGGATCACCAAAAAGAAAGAAAACCCTGATAATCAGATTGATTGTCAGGGTTTTTTGTGTTTATTCATTTCTGTGTAACATATTGCAATACAGGCGTTTACAAGTATTTTTTTGAATTAACATACACTTTGGTTGGAAAATAATTAACAAATGGCAACTATTTAAAAAAATATGTATACTTTTGGAATGTTTTTATTGGAAATGGAACTTGAACTTGCATAAAACCAAGGTCTTACCAATTCCAATAAAAACCAACAGGAATTACCGAACTACCTTTACTACTATCTGCTTATCAAAATTCAAGGAACAACATATAAGATTGTTTTATTGATTGCATTGTTGCATACTGTGACATTGTTAAATGCAGCGACCAGAACAAGTACTGCAACAGGTGGAGCATGGGGAACAAAGAACACTTGGGTTGGCAGAACTGTGCCTGGTACAGCAGATATAGTTATTATTGCAACAACCGGCTCTGGCCAGGTATCTCTGGGTGCTGCTGCAAGCTGTACTGGAGTTACTGTGAATTCAGGTTCAATCTTAGCACCTAACGGTAACATCTTAACTGTTAACGGTATCGTAAGCAATCTGGGTACAATTACCATTACAACTGGAGGAATCACACAATCGGGCACAGCGAACTTTACAAACAGCGGCGCAATCACCCTGACTTCGGGTAAAATCACACAATCCGGCACAGGCGACTTTACAAACAACGGTACTATTACATTTTCAGGAACAGGGCTTTTGACTTTAACGGGAAGCTATACAAATGCTGGAACGTTGACATTGGGTGCTACACCTGTCACTATAGCAGGTGCAAATACGGCCGCTAGTATTGTTGCAGGCTTCACAACATCCGGCTTAGTCACCCATTCGAGGACGGCAGGCAGCACCACTTTTACAGGTAATGTCGGCGGTGCAGGACTTACGGTAAGTGGAACCGGTGGAACATTAAACCTGGGAGCAGCAAGCCTGAACCACACCTTCACCGGAGCCATTCTGATTTCTGCCGGCACGTTGAACGGAGGATCCAGCACGCTACATGCCAACTTTGTCGGTGCTGCCTGGAGTAGGGCTGGCACCTTCACGGCTGGAACGGGAACAGTTGATTTTGGTGGTGCAGGAAACCAATCTATAGCAGGAACTACAATCTCCTTCAACAATTTAACCTTTTCAGGATCAGGCACAAAGTCATACGCTGCAACGCCAACAGTAATTGGCATCTTATCAATAGAAGGATCAGCTACACTTGCCGTTCCACCGATTTTTGGAGCAGCATCTACCATCCAATACAAAGGAACTGGATCTACCAGAACTATTAGTTTTGAATTTCCTACTACATTTTCTGGTACTGGTGGAGTCATCATTGACCCTGGAAACGGAAACACCATCACACTAAATGAAAGTAAAACGTCCTTTAAAGGCGATCTGCACCTCCTGTCCGGCACATTAGATTTAGCAGCCTACACAATGGACCATGTACTACTACCTGCGGGAGGAACTCTTTCTTTAGCTGCAAATACGACCCTAAGAATTGGTGGTGCCACCTTGCCGTCCAATTACACGACGCACAGCATTGATGCAGCGAGCACTGTCGATTATGACGGTACCAACCAAGCTGTTGCTGGATTTAATTCGTCACAAAGCTACGGTAACCTCATTTTAAGTGGCAGCGGTACAAAAACCTTGGCGGCAAGTATTATACCAATCAATGGCTATTTCATAAACAACGGAACAACGGTAAGTTCTACAGGAAACACGTTGACCTTTAGCGGTTCTTCTGCACAATATATCGGAGGAACAACAATTACAACTTTCAACGACCTTGTCTTCAACAACGCAAGCGGCGTGACCATGAATATTGGCGAATCAGTGGACGGAGACTTCACCATCAGTTCGGGAGCCAGTGTCACGTTGGGGAACTACTCTCACAATCTGGGAGGAAGTTTCGCAAATAATGGGGGAACGCTCAATGCGACCGGTAGTACTCTTACGTATAACGGTGCTACTGCACAAACCGTTGGGGGAACTACCACCTCGACTTTCAACAACCTGGCTTTCAGCAACTCTAGTGGGGTGACCATGACTATTGGCGAAACGGTGAGCGGGACTTTCACCATCGGCTCGGGAGCAAGTGTCTCCTTGGGCAGCTTCTCACACAATCTTGGTGGGAATTTCGCAAACAACGGAGGAACGCTCAATGCGACCGGTAGCACTTTGGTTTTTAACGGAGGTTCCGCACAAACCATAGGAGGATCGACCACTTCAACCTTCAACAACCTGACATTCAGCAATACGAGCGGGGTATCCATGACTATTGGCGAAACGGTCAACGGAACGTTTACTGTAAGTTCAGGTGCATCATTCAATACAGGCAGCCTTTCACACACATTTAAAGGTGATTTCGCGAACAATGGCTCAACCCTTAACACAACCGGCAGCACACTTATTTTCAACGGCACATCAGCCCAATCAATTGGTGGTACTACTTCCACGGCTTTCAACAACCTCACCTTAGACAACACAAGCGGCGTCACACTCAGCTTCAACCAAACAGTAAATGGAGTACTAACCCTGACAAATGGCCTGCTGAATACTGGAAGCAACACCCTCACCGTTGGTTGTTCAGGCAGCATTGCCAATGCCAGTGCCTCAAGGTATGTGAATGGTAAGTTGGCTTTGGTATTTTGCAGTTCAGGTTCAAGGGTTTTCCCCATCGGAAAAGGTGGAAACTACCGACCACTGACGTTGAATTATACGGCTTTGACGGGTTCAAGTACCGTTACGTCCGAACAAATTGAAAGTGCTTTACCTGGAACCATCCCCAGTGATATTGCCCTTTTTGGCTCTCGATATTGGCAACTTTCCCAAACCGGCAGCAGCAGCTATTCCTTTTGCCTGACCTTGGATGGAACCGGTTGGAGTCCGACCAGTTATCTGAAAATGCTGAAGGGAAACGGTTCAACGAATGCGCACTACGCCGTAACGACACCGAATTATACTAACTCGACTGACTTCACCAGTTTTGGAAATTTTGGATTGGGTCAGCTCAATTGTGTCACCTGGCTTGGCTCGACAAACAACTGGTTTACAGCGTCGAACTGGACATCCGGCTCACTTCCGACAAGCGCAGACGATATTCGAATACCTTCCTCCGTTACTTATTATCCGTCCATAAGCAACCCCGGCAATGACATCAACATTGCAAGTGCGGGGAAGTTGCAGGTTCAAGACAGTGCAAGTTTGACTTTAGAGAATGGGCCACTTTTGACGTTCCTATCCGGTGCAACGGTTTCGACGGGTGTCGGTTCAAAAATTGTGCTGAAATCGGGTGCTCGATATTTGAATTTGAGTTCGAGTACGCCGACGTTGGAGGTACAACGCCAACTTACAGGCACTAAAGGTTGGCGCATGCTGGCTTCACCGGTTGCAACAACCTTTTCAGACATGTTCAAAGATTCTTTGGTCACACAGGGATTTACCGGTTCCGACTTTCCTACCTTGCAACCGAACTTGCTCTGGTGGGATGAAACAGATATTGGAACGACTTTGCAGAGCTGGAGAAAACCGAGCAATCTTACCCAAAACATTGACGACGGAAGCGGCTATTTCCACTATGTTTTTAATGGTGCCGGCCGATTAAAGATAACTGGTACCCTAACTGATACAAATTACGTCGATGTACTCCCGATAACATTGTCTGCAACCGGGGTTGAAAATTACAACGGAACAAGCACGTACGACTTCGGCTTGACCTACACCACAAAACCAACAACTCAACCCCACTCACTTACAGATACCATCTTTTACGATTTAAACGCCCTAGACCAAGGATGGAACCTGATCGGGAATCCGACTGCCAGCACCCTGGATTGGGATGCAAGCTCAGGATGGACAAAAACCAATGTGGAGAACTCCATTTATATATGGGATCCGTCAGCAAATAGTGGAGAGGGAGAATACCTTGTCTGGAACGGAACCGTGGGGACGTTGGGAAGTGGTAAAATCCCACCTTTCCAGGCCTTCTGGGTACATGTTACGGATTCGACGACACTGAAATTCACCAACGATGTTAAAATTGACTCAATCGGTACTTTCCTAAGAAGTAGCCAAACCGATGAGACCATTTCCCTCCCCATCACCCTTTCGGTTGGGGATTTGCAAACCACCTCCTACCTTTCCTTTAGTGAAGATGGCATAACCGGCCCAGACCGCAAGGACGCGTATCGACTGCAATCCATGAGCGATAACTGGCTTGGATTGTATTCATTGAGTTCAGCGAAATACGTCAGTCCACTGGTCATCAATCATCTACCCTTGATTAAAGACGAATTGATCACCATTCCTTTGTATTATGATGCACAGCTCAATAAATCCAGCACAAATCAGAGCTACACTTTAAATTGGAAACTCCCGGATAATTGGCCTTCCGACTGGAGAATCAGCTTACAAGATCACAAGACAGAAGCGTCCATTTCCATGACAGAGAACTCAACCTATTCATTTGGTAGTGCTTCAAATAAAGTTATTACTGCTTCTGCAAACAAACTTCCACTACCTCAGAGGCTGGTTCAGAACCTTTCTAATCCAACGATGCTACGAAGCAGCAGCTCTTCGTTACCTCCCTTTACTGTAGTGATTTCTAGAGGAAAAGACATTGATTACATAGCACCGAAACCTAAACTTTTGGGGAATTACCCGAATCCATTCGAGAAATTGACCACCGTTCGTTTTAGTTTGCCTGAAAAAGCAAAGGCTAGTGTTGAATTGTATTCGGCTCAGGGAATTAAAATTGCTGTCCTTGCCGACGGTCTGCTTCCTGCGGGCATAACCGAAGTCCAATGGAATGCAACGAGCATCCCTCCGGGCATTTATTTTATCAGATTCAAAAGTGGCGAATCTGTGGAAACAAAAAAAGCCATTTTGATCGATTAATGACACGTAGATAAATGAAATTATATAGATACATCGTACCAATTTTGCTCCTGCTGCCAACAATTACAGTGTTTGCACAGATTAATTCTTCTGTTAGCATAAAGGCTCAGGCTACGGTCGTTGAGAAATCGGAGATCGAATTGGTCACGATGAAAGACATGGACATCGATGCCAGCTCTGCAGTTAATGGGAAGGTTTATATTTCGGCTCAAAAAGATACAAAGTCTGCGTTGATGGTGGTCAAGGGAAAAGCCAACGCATCCTTTCGGGTGACGTTCACTCCCACCGTTGAGATTCCAAATAGTGCAGGTAAAGGAAGTCTGTTGATTCAATATGAGATGATTGGTTGTGCTACTGACAACCAAGGTGCAGGTGAACCGATTGATGCCGCAGAGCGAACATTGACAATAAGTACGGATGGCCGATATTATTTTTGGTTGGGTGGTAGAATTGATATAAGCAAGGCACGACCAGGAAAGTACAACGGAGATTTCACCATAGAAGTTGAATACATTTGAGATGAAAAAAACTGTTCGACATATTGCAATCCTTTTGATCAGCAGCCTGTTGCTGAGTGGGAATGCTATGGCTCAACGGATCAGTTTTGGGTTGTATGCGGCAGAAGGACTTACTTTAACGAAGTTAAATGATGAAACATTGAACTTCAACTCGAAGCAATCACTCATTTTGGCTGGTCAAAGTGTAACTATCAGCTTGGCAGATAATAATTGTTATGCCGCTTTAAAAATTACAGGGCGTAAAGATCAAGATATAACAGTAACAGTAAGTTCAACAGTACTAACTTTAAATTCGACACAAATACCGTTGACCATCAAATTTGCCTATGCGACAAATACACAAGCTGCGACTCCGGAAGATGCTATAGGTTCTGCAATTGAGGCACCCGACAATTTTACAAGTGTGACTTTCCCTTTTCAAAGGCGAGATTCCGGTGCTCCAACTCCTCCGACACCTGCGCACAATGGTCGTCCGTCTGAACAAGCATTCGCATACCTGTATATATATGGTACACTTGGTCCAGTGCCTACGTCTCCAGAGGTAGGGAGTTATACCGGCACTATTGATGTTCATGTTGAATATTCCACTTATTAATGAGGAAAACAATGATTGAAACAACATATATAGTTTACAAGATCAAACTTGATACGGGCGGCAAAAAAATGCTGCACCGGTTGAAGATTGTTTCCTGTATGTTGATGATGGCATTGCTTCCACTTACTCTTTCGGCACAGTTCATTAATATCAATATTGACATACCTCCAAAAACCGGATTGACGAATAGTGGCTCTTTCGAAAACGGTCTGGATGGCAATTTAAATGCGAACAATGACTATGCGGGGAAGATTTTTGCTTTGGGAATTAGCTGTGCAGAGAACTTGCAGATTTTAGCAACTTTGACCAATCCTGGCTTCTTACAAAACGAACGGGGGGAAACCATCAAACTCACTTCGACGCTTTCTTTCCGAAATGATGGGAAAAGTGCCCTGCCAAAAATGAGTTTTGGAAACATGGTACGTTTCCCGATGAGCAACAGTGAGCGTCTTATAGATTATATGGAAGATGCACCTCAGGCAATAAATGCGTATTTATTCATCAATACGGACACAGGGCAGGTGCCTTATTCCGCATCAACCTTTACTGGCGATATTAAACTTACAATTGAATATAATTAACCAAATGTCTAACCATTAAAAACGAAAAAACAGAAAAAACAGAAAAATGTAAAAACCTTTCAGAAATTTTCTAAAACTACTTTTTTTATCTTTGATTTATAAACTACTTTTAAACTAAACTACAAATGAAAAAGATTTATTTTGCTGCCCTTGTCTTAATGACGGGCTATGTATCAAATGTTTTAGCTGTGGATCCTCAATCAGCAAACACTACACTTTTTGGAAAAGCAACAGTTGCAGCTCAAGTCTCTGTTTCATGGGTGAAAGACCTAGACCTCAAGGTTGTAACCCCAGGCGTTATTAAAGCAATTTCAACAAGCGGTGCAGTAACAGGTATAGTCACTGGAGGTGAGTCAATTGGACAATTCTCCATTACCAAAGGTGTAAATACGCAAGTCACTTTAGCTCTAACAGGACTTGACCCTTTAGCAGGTCAAGGTGTAATATCAGCCAGCACACTTCCGATCGTTTATACACATCGATTAAGTGGGGAAGCTACCGAATATACTCCAGTTACAGCAGCTACAGTACCTTTTTCTGTATCAAATGCACTTGCTCCCTTATACTTTGCTGTTGCTGGATTTAAACTCGACTTAGGAGCTACAGTAACACCTGCAACAAATCAAGCCGCTGGTGATTACAAAGGTACAGTCACGCTTACAGCAACATACAATTAATTTTATAAAAAGGCAGTAGAATCTGCTGCCTTTTTATTCTGTTATTTATTATAAAAAAAATCCCTTTGGTTATTCTATGTATATTTGGCATATATTAGATGTCCAATTAGCCTATTTCCAGTGCAAAAACAAATTTAAAATTCAAGTTAATGAGAAATTTTATATTAATTCAAATTTTTATAATTGCTACGAGCATCATTGGAATTTTGAAAGCTCAAATTGCCATAGCCCCCTCTTTTGTCTTTGTTGACGAAAATAGTGGTGTAGGAAATGTATATGTAAGTAACAATAGCGATAAAGCCTATGAGGTCTCCGTTAATTTCGTCTTTGGATATCCAGGTAGCGATGCAGATGGGAATCTGGTAATGAACTATACAGATTCTATATCATCTGCCAAATATGCCCTAGATCCAATGATTCGAGCTTTCCCACGAAGCTTCGTCTTAAAAGGTGGTGAACAACGCACTGTGCGCTTACAAGTCATCCCAGCCGAACGTCGTAAAGAAGGCTACTTTTTCACTCGAATGAAAGTGCTTGCAAAACCCCAAACTGCTGACGTTACTGAACCAGTTACCACAGGAATCGGTACAAAAATAAATTTCAATTTCGAACAAATTACTGCCGTTTTCTATCATAAAGGAAAGGTTAGTACAAGCGTTGAAGTCAAAGAACTTGATCTTCGTCAAAATGAAAAGATGTTGGAAATTCGCCCATTATTGCTTCGCACAGGGAATTCTCCCTTTCTGGGAAGTATGACTGCAAAACTTAAAGATGGGAACGGCAAAGTGGTTTCTGAAACTCAAAGTACTACTACGGTTTATTTTGAAGAAATTCGTCGTATGGACCTAAAACTTGATAATGTTACTCCAGGCACTTACACACTTGAGTTCAGCTTAGAAACGCAGCGCAGCGATATGTTAGCTAGTGACCTGGTTCAAGCTCCTCGAATTATAAAAATAAAAACAATTGATATTAAATAGGTACCCCCATCTATTAGTACCCTGCTGTATTTTATCAAACAACTATCTCAATATCAGCTCAGTTATAAAATGAAGCATTTATCACACCATAACTTTGGAATCCTTCCGAAGGTGATATGTATTGCTTTAATTTGGCTGTGTTTACCCGTCAAATCGTATGCCCAGCAGGAAGAAATTCTTTTAACCTTCCGACATCCTGCCGTAGGAACGCTCTATATCAACAGTCTCTATATTTCGGAAAACGAAACCGTTTTAATTCCTGTATTGGAACTTTTCAGCCTGTTGGAGATAAACTATAAGCCAGATAAAACGAACTTTACGGTTCAAGGAAATTATATTACAGCCGACAATCCGTACATCATCAACCTTTCGGAAGGGTTTGTAAAGCTTGGAAAAACGACCTACCCGCTCACGCCAGCAGATTATAAGATTGGCGAAATGGACTTCTACCTATCTCCAAAAGTGTTCGAAGAGGTATTCGGCTTAAACTTCACGGTCAACATTGACCAATTAATTCTTAGCCTCACTACGTCACATACCTTGCCTGTGGAGAGTCGAAAAAGCCGCGAACGGTCCAGGAGTAAAATGGAAGGAATGGATTTGAACAAAACGGATTACCCGTTGCGCTATGACAGGAAGCGCTCCATCCTTAGTGGAACGATGCTTGACTATTCCATCAATACGGATATTTCGGCAGATGCAAAAAGTTTAGGTTATTCTTTGACTGGAGGTATGGAACTTTTAGGGGGTGACGTACAGGGAACCATCTCCGGTTCAAACTCGACCGATGGTTACAACTTTACAAATGTTAATGGATTGCGTTGGCGGTATGCCATTCGTGACAACGATTTCATTTCGGGAATCATGGCAGGCCAAACCTCGACAACTGGACTTCAGCCGCTTTCCATCAAAGGTATCGCCCTCACCAACGACCCCATAGAGCCCCGTCAGATGTACGATACGTATGCTGTTGACGGAACCACTGAACCGGAATCGGAAGTGGAAATCTATGTGAATGAACGGCTTACCGATTTTAAAAGAGCGGACGAATTGGGCTATTACCGTTTTGACGTACCCATTATGTACGGTACCACCCGCATCAGTTTGCGCATCTACACGCCCTCGGGCAAAACAATTGTTAGCGACAGGCAGATGCAAGTTCCGTTTACGTTTTTACCCAAAGGGGTGGTTTCCTATAATGTACAAGCAGGTAAGACTGAGGATTATATGTCCAGTTCATTGGCGAACCAATGGGTAGCCCACGGTAACATTGCGATGGGGCTGACAAAATGGCTAACGGCTTCGGCAGGTACACAATACCTCGGGAACATGTCCACGATGGAATTTTACACCAGCCTTTCTGCGAGAATCGCGAAACAATACCTTTTGGACCTTGATGCCTCTCCCAAAAACTTCTACAGACTGACCGGTAGTGTGATGTATGCAAACAATCTCAATTTGAATGTCATTTATACGCGTTTTGACGGAGCAGGAATCTATAATACAAGGAATGCGACCGATTTTCTGAGTACCAACATGTATTTTCCATTCAGGGTGTTTGGTTTGAGTACGGGGTTTCGCCTAAGCGGTGAACACTACATCTTACCAACCAGTACACAGACCATGTTTCGTACGGACGTAAGTGCACGAATTGCTGGGATGGATTTTCGATTCAATTATCGAGATAACCTATTGAATTCCAACAACAATACGAGTTTTGGCCAAGGCTTGCTCACTACTGGTGTGACGTATACGGTTGCGCGTTCTCCCGGAGTCCCTGTCTATGTGCGTGGAATGTATGTGCGGGCTCAAACTGCATACAGTATTCATGGGAATTATTTTGAGCAATCCGAAATGAGTCTTTCGCGCACGCTGTTTAAAACGGGTCGGTTGGATTTTAGTTTTGCCTACAACCACGTAAGCAAGATTGTGAATGCAAGGGCAGGTTTGACACTCGATCTAAGTACCATACGAAGTGTCACTTCCGCATTTCTATACGGAAATAGGTTTGCTGCCAGACAAAGTTTGACGGGTAGTCTAGGATGGGATGTGCCAAATGAACGTATCGTAACAAGCAACCGTCAACAAGTTGGCCGAAGCTCCGCTGCTGTGATTTTATACGTTGACAACAACAATTCTGGTCGTTACGATAAAGGGGACCAACTATTACCATACCGGGCAGTGAAACTCGATCAGACGTCAACCGTTCAATTGGGACGTGACAGCATTTTGCGCCTGACGCAACTTCAAAGCTATTACAAATACAACTTGAGCATCAATCGAAATGCCATTCCAGACCCAACATTGGTGCCTATCATCGATAATTTCTCATTCATCACCGACCCAAATCAGTATAAACAGATTGAAATTCCATTCTATCGTGGCGGCATTATTGAAGGTGAAGTCCTTGTTGAACGTGAAGGGAAAGTCATTGGCCAAGGTGGTTTGCGCCTTTTGGTAAAAGCTGTAGGTAAAGAATTTGAAACGGTGGTTCGTACCATGAGTGATGGTAATTTTTATGTAATGGACTTGGCACCTGGAAAATACACCATGGAGGTAGACCCCATTCAGCTTGGCTTCTTGGATGTTCACTGCGAACCAGAGAAAATAAACTTTGAAATCAGGGCGTTATCTGAGGGTGATTATTTGGTTGGTTTGAAAATCAAATTGATACCCACCATTGTTGCAAAAAAAGAGGTAAGTGTAGTCTCTGAAATTCAGCCTGTGGTTACTAAAGATTCGATCGTAACCGAGATTCGTGAACCATTGAAAATTGCTCAAAAAGACACGTTGGCCAGCGTGCGTAGTGATTCAATCCTCGCACCATTAAAACAGCCAACTGATACGATTTACAAGGGCCTTGTATTACCCAAATACCTTGGGGAGCCCCTGATACTCCGCAACAAGCTAGGCAAGTATTCCATTAATTTTGGGACTTTCAGTCAGCTTAAACAAACTAATTTCTTGGTAGATTTGATCAATAAGAAATCACCGGATAAAACGCTGATTATAAACAGTAATGGGCACTACTCGGTCAGGATTGGATATTTTGACAGTCGGAAAGAAGCAGAGGCAATAAAGGCTTCGATGATCTTCAAAAAAAATCTGAAAAAATAATTAAGACCAATAGGCTGGCAGAAGTCACGAAGGAAATTTGATAATCCTTTTGAATGGTTTTCAGAAAAAGACTGATAAAACTCCAAAAAATGAAATTGAAAAAGCTGAACGTTTAAAAAAGAAATACTATGAAGAAAAAACAAGTGGATAATCTTGTTTCTTGGGACGATCACATCGACAAGAAATACGGAAAAGTAGGCACTTCGACAAGAAATAAATACGAAGAGGATTTTGAGAATTTCAAAATTGGTGTGCTTATACAAGAAGCCAGGAAACAACAACATCTGACACAGGAGGAGCTTGCCCTAAAATGTGGTACAACAAAAAATTACATTTCCAGAATTGAAAACAATGCCAGTGATATAAGACTTTCGACACTTAAAAGAATCATTCATGAGGGACTTGGCGGAAACCTTAAAATGAGTCTAGAACTATAGTTCGGATTGAGCCAATTGATACGAAACCTTCAGCAGAAATAAACCTTTTTCAGTAGAAGTCAGGTTGCTGGTAGTTGATGTATATTCCAATTTTAAACCCCTCGAATTCGAGAGGTTTAAAAACATGCATGCTAACTGGAACGCTATCTTCAAAAGCTTATAAAAAGAATTATAACTTGATCGATTTACTTTCAAGGGAGATATGTTTGCCCTTCTCGTATTTGAAACGTTCGACTTTAAGCATGTGTTCATCTGCTGATTGAGGCATCATTACTAGGAAGTCCATATTTTGTAAATCCTGATCGACCGTTTCACCATTCTTGATCTTTTTGTCAATCCAGGTACCTGAATTTGCATACAGACAGGGTTCAGCCCTTTTATTGGTATACGATTTGATCATCGGATTATGGGTATGCCCGAAGACTACGATACGGACGTTGGATGAATCGTTTTGAAAGAACTGCGTATTCGATTGTTCATCAATAAAAGAAGTTTGAAGACTTCCGGGTATGGCATCTTTGGCCAACGTTTTTACCGGTACATTGTTATAGGCCAATCTCCTTTCCCATGCCAGCTGACTACAAACACCACTGAACAGTTTCATATCAATCGCTCCATTTTCAGTATTGTAGGGGATGATGTCGTTCACTCGTAACGTATCGCTGAAATGACCAATGTTGGTTACGATGATTTTTTCGTCAAAGTTGTCTTTGACAGGGATGTAACTGGTCAGTACATATTTCCAAATATTGTAGTAGATGTACGCATTCACTTGGGTTTGGTCTGTGGAATTCAGCGTAACAGGCCGAACTGGCGTGATTTCGTTTGCTGACGGATAATTTGTGACGGAATTCACTGCAATTCGAGTGAAAAAATAACCCGGAGGCAAAATGGAACCTGGTGCAATGTCCTGATTGCTGTATGGATCGGGCGAACAGAAAAAATCAAATCGATGACCATGTTCAATGGCTATTTGAGGATAGCCGTCTGGATGATAGGTTCCTATACCCAATTTCCCTGCATCGCGTGCCTGGTGGATTCCTGGTAAAATGGCAGCTACATATTCCTCAGTGACAAGCAGGTCGTGATTCCCGGGGGTGTAGCTTACTTTAACTTTTCCATCTGTAATGATACCATTCAACACATCGATCACTATTTTATTTTTTGATGCAATTCGCCGGATAAATGCCTCCTGAGTTTCACCCTTGTAAGTGTCGTTTCTTGACGGAACGTACCACTCGTCCAACATGTCACCCGCTATGACCAGTTCTTTGACCGTTTCTGATTCCCGAATTTCACCAAGAAACTGTGCCAGACGCGGTAGATGTCGCACATTTTCAGAGTACGAAGTGTCAGAGCCCAAATGCAAATCGCTGATAACTACAATTTTGTTTCGAACCAGAGGATCGGTTTCCGAAGTCTGATCAAACGGATTTTGCTTGGTAGAGAGGTTGTTATCTTGGCAAGAAAGTGCCGAAAATAAGAGTACCGATAGTGCAAGAATGGAAATTTTGTTACTTTTCATGGGGTATGATACTAGATTGGTACAACACATACAAACAATCGCTCAACATTTGCAATTTAACGTAAGGATTTCCAATTCAAACCCTTTTCCGCCAAATAAACACCGCTCACGATGAGGCAGGCACCAATCATAGCCATGAAAGTAATGTGTTCATGCAACAACAAATTGGCAGTTATCAGGGTAATGACGGGGCAGAAGTAAATATAGGTGGTTACGCGCACAATTCCAAGTCGACGGGTTGCCAAGCTCCAGAAAATATACCCGAGCATGGAGGCGATCAGGCCTAAAAACAACAAGTTCAGAAGGACATCTGGTCTTAGCAGCAAACTTAATGGAGGGTGAACGGGCTGGCTCAGCAGAAAGGGCAAAATGGTCAATAGACCGTAGAAAAACACCTTCCTAGTGACGAACAGACTGCTATACCGACTAATCAAGCCTTTGGATATCAGACTATATAAGGCCCAGGAAAGGGCAGCCATCAACGCCAGAAAATCTCCCAACGGATTAATCTTAAGTATGAAACCTCCGCTGTAAATAACCAAAGCCACACCAGAAAAAGCCAGTACTGAACCGTATACCAGTTTAAACTTCAGTTTTTCATTCCGATGGGTCAGAAAATACAGAATGGCCGTGAAGAGTGGTGCGGTGCAGACCAAAAGCGAAACATTGGAAGCCAACGAGAAGGTTAGAGCCGTGTTTTCAGCCATGAAATAGAGGGAACCAGCAGTCATGCCGGAGAGCAGAAACAGAAACTCGTCTTTGAGGCTGTGTGCAAAAAGCTGTTTATGGGTGAACGCCCATAAGCAAACGTATCCGATTGCAAACCGCAAAAACATGATTTCAGCCGGAGTCAGGCCATTTTGAATCAGCACTTTGGTCGAAACAAATGTCGTTCCCCAAACCGAAACGGTGAGGAGTGCAAGCAAGTGGTAACCGATGTTTTTTGGTGCGGCGAGGAGCATGAAACAAAATTAGCGATAAAAAAGTACATTTGACCGACAAATTGGTTAGTATGACCGAACTATTGGAGCATCTGCTTGAACTTTTTGTATTTTTGGATGTCCAACATACCGAAAATGAAAACAAAAAACATACACGATTCTGAAGTATCCTCAGTCAGCAAACTTAAAGTGTTGCCGACGGTGCTCATACACCTGTTTATCTGGCTGGTGATCTTTTCATTGCCTTTGCTGTTCAGACCAGGAAATATGGGACCGGGTGGACGTGGAGAAATGCACATGCCCTTTCTGGTTCCGCTTCCCATCCTGATGAACAACATCTTTCTGGTCATCGCCTTCTATATCAATCTGTTTGTACTGATGCCCCGGTATTTCAATACGAAAAAATGGGGCTATTTTCTACTTTTCACCCTCTTTTTTTTAATTGTGAGTTTTTATTTCCATACATTTTCACAATGGCTGGAAAGAAGCCTTTGGCCGGATACGATCAGGCCACGCAGATCAAACCTAGGCGGTATGAACGGACCCGGATTTCACGATCACAACCGAGGTTTTTCCTTCCGTCAGTTCTCCTTTATTTATCTGTTCATCATGACTTGGGCACTGAGCATGGCTTACTATCTGTTCATGCAATTGCAGAAATCGGTTCGCAAGGCGGACCAAGTACTTGCCACCGCATTGCAATCCGAACTTTCCTTCCTCAAGGCGCAAATAAACCCACATTTCCTGTTCAACACACTGAACAACATTTATGTACTGACGTTGAAGAAATCCGAGTCCGCACCGACGGCAGTGATGAAGCTCTCCAACCTGATGCGAAAAATCACCAACGACACAGCGGTGGACTTTGTGCCGTTTGAGGAGGAGCAGCAGTTCATCCGAGATTATCTGGATTTGCAGGAACTCCGGCTAGGTGAAAAAACCAAGGTCATTTATGAAGTGACGGGCGACTACAGTTCGTGCACTATTGCTCCAAGAATACTTATTCCCTTCATCGACAACGCTTTTAAATTCGGGGTGAGTGGGCACACGGAATCTGAAATTGTCATCCGAATGTATTTTGAAGGAAACATACTGAACTTCTCCATTAAGAATGCCATTCACGCCAATGGTGGAGAAAGCCTGGAATCGGCTGGTGTTGGACTTGACAACTCCAAACGTCGACTGGATCTGCTTTACAAAGACCTGTATGAATTGAAGATTAACCACACCGAGGAGCACTATGAAGTTCTGCTCAAAATCGAATTGAAATGAAATGCATCGCTGTTGATGACGAGCCTCTTGCGCTTGAACTGATGGAAACCTACATCGCGCAGGTTCCCGGATTGGAATTGCTGACCACCTTCACCGATGCCATTTCCGCCTGGGGATTTCTAAAGAAAAATCAGGTGGACTTGGTTTTTCTGGACATTCAGATGCCGGATATCAATGGCATTCAGTTGGCAAAGTCGCTGGATCGTAAGAATCCGATGGTGATTTTCACGACGGCTTACAGCAAATATGCGGTGGAAGGATTCAATGTGGATGCTGTCGATTACCTGCTGAAACCTTTTGAATTCAGTCGCTTCATGGTAGCTGTCAATAAAGCTCGCGAGCAGAAAGCGCTTAAGGAAACGACGCCCGTTGTTGAAGACGATCAAGCCATTTTCGTGAAATCCGACTATCAGAACGTTCGGATAGCCATCCGTGACATTCAGTATATCGAAGGTTTCGACGATTACATACGCATCCATGTGGATACCGGCAAAAGCATCTATACGCTGATGAGCCTCAAGAGCATGCTTGAGAAATTGCCTTCGACCGATTTTCTGAGAGTACACCGTTCTTACATTGTTCCGGTCAAACGGATTAAACGTATTCACAATCAGCAAGTCCAATTAGGCGACAAGGAAATACCCATCGGCAAAAGCTATGTGGATGCCGTTCGCACGTTTTTAAACATCAAATAATTCAACTATGAAATTACGATCACTCGTTTTACTACTGCCTTTTTTTCTGGGATTCGAAGCGCTGGCAGGCAACAACAATTCTGTTTACAAAACCGACGTCATTGTTGATGGGCTGAACACGGAATGGAAATCGCCCCTGCCTAGGTACAATAAGATAGTCGGCATCAATTTCGACGTGGCCAACGACGAACGGAACATCTATATGATTGTTCGTGTGACCGATACGACCTCCATGCGCCAGATCCGTCAAAACGGGTTGGAAGTGTGGATCAACAAGGAGGGAAAAAAGAAAAATACGACGGGAATCACCTACCCGGTGGCTCCGGACAAACCTAAGGCCGGTTCTAGGCTAGGCCTTCAAAATAGGATAACAGCTGATGGATTTTCCATGAACATCAATGAACTGATGCTGACTGGTTTTCTTCTGGAAAATGGCAGACAGCCGGTAAAAGGCTGCCCGGTCAAGGTAGCCATCAAAAAGGATTCCTCCGATTGCATCGTTTACGAATTGGCCATTCCATTCAATACATTCTTCAAGGAGAAGCTCGAAAAAGAAGACCTTGGTGACAAGTTTTATATCGGTTTCGTGGTGAAGGGTGTGACGATTGATGAAACAACGGATGTGCCTAGGGTGGTGATGCGTGGCATGGGAGGCGATTATCGCGGCGGTATGGACGGTGGTAGAATGGGTAACATGGCAAGCATGATGGCCATGTTTGGTGATATGGACAAGATCTGCTGGCAAAAAATACAATTTTCCTTGAAATAGGTTTCAAAAAGAAGCATTCGGATAAAAATGAATACCTTTGCCGAGGTTTTCAATTATTTATTCAGCATCTACTACCTATGACCCAGGAACTTGATTCCAAGGAGGTTAACGTTAAACCGTCCAATCCTTCCCAAACCAACGATAAAGATAAAGCCGCTAAACTAGGAACCGATCCAGTTGGCAAACTGCTGCTGCACTATTCGCTGCCTGCCATTCTGGGCATGACCGTTTCCTCGCTTTATAGCGTGATTGACCGTATTTTCATAGGAAACGGGGTCGGTCCGTACGCCATTTCCGGTTTGGCGCTTACCATGCCGATGATGAACCTGATGATGGCCTTCGGTGCCATGATCGGCGCCGGTGCATCGGCCATGATTTCCATCCGTCTTGGTCAAAAACGCATGGAGGATGCCACAAACATTCTGGGAAATACGTTGATCCTGAACTTCATTATCGGGTTTCTGCTCATGGTCTTTGGTCTGATTTTTCTGGATGACATCCTGACTGCTTTCGGTGCGAGCGCAAAGACACTGCCCTATGCCAGGGATTTCATGCAAATTGTTTTGTTGAGCAGCCTTTTCAGCAGTAATTTCTACGGACTGAATAACGTGATGCGAGCCACCGGTTATCCTAAGAAAGCGATGTACAGCAGCATGCTTTCCGTCGGGGTGAATCTATGCCTGGCACCAGTGTTCATCTTCGTTTTCCATTGGGGTATTCGCGGAGCAGCTTTTGCTACGGCCATCGCACAGTTTTGCGGGTTCATCTGGGTGTTCAGCCACTTTATGAACAAAAAACATTTCATCCATTTCCAGCAGGGTTATTTTCGCCTGAAAAAACGCATCATCAAGGATATTCTGTCTATCGGTATATCACCATTCCTAATGAACGTGGGTGCCAGCGTGGTTATCATGATTGTCAACATGAGTCTTGCCAAATATGGTGGTGGTGGTGAACGAAGCGATATGGCCATTGGGGCTTATGGCATCGTGATGGCTGTAGCCATTCTGTTCGTCATGATTACGCTTGGGCTCACCATGGGGATGCAACCCATTGTCGGATACAATTATGGAGCCAAACAAAACCATCGGGCACTAAAAGCCTACAAATTGACGGCCATTGCGGCTGTTTTGGTTACGACGACCGGTTTTGCCATTGCCATGTTCATTCCAAGGCAACTGGCATCGCTTTTCACAACCGATCAGGACCTGATCAATCAATCGGTGATTGCCCTGCGGACAGTGCTGCTGGTGTTCCCATTCGTTGGTTTCCAAATTGTAACCACCAGCTTTTTCCAATCGGTTGGGAAAGCTTGGTTGGCCATTATTCTGAGCTTGTCCAGACAGTTGTTGTTCCTGATTCCATTCTTATTTATTTTCCCACATTTCTGGGGTTTGCATGGTGTCTGGATGGCTTCTCCCGCAGGTGATTTCCTGGCTACGGTCATTACCATTACGCTGATTGCCACGCAATGGAAGAAAATTTTGCCGATGAATGCGCCTATAACGGATAAATAACTTATTTTTGTAGCCTAACGTTTTCAACGATGAGATTTCTTGCCCTGCTTTTTTCCATGTACATTCTGCTGCTGACATCCTTGTCCTGCGCGGAAATGAAGGAAAAGGATCATGCGCAAAATGTTCCCGTTTCACAGCGTTCATCCAACCACGACAACTGTAGCGAATGCTCGCCTTTTTGCACGTGCAATTGCTGTGCAACGCCCATGGTTTGCCAGATGGATCTCGTTGTTTTTAAGGTAAGCATCCTTGTTCGAAAACACGAAACCAACTATCCGACACTTTTCGTCACCCAACGTTCCGGTGATATATGGCAACCGCCACAATTAAGCTGATACAACGTTTTCAATTCACAGCTGCATGTCTTTAACTTGCAGCTGCACGTTTGTATTCACTTAATTCGTTTTCAGCATGATAGAGCGTATCATCCATTTTTCGGTCAAAAATAAATTCATTGTCGGGCTGTTTGTACTAGCTTTGATCGGTTGGGGCAGTTATTCCCTGTCGCGTCTGCCCATTGACGCCATTCCTGACATCACCAACAACCAGGTTCAAATCATCGCCTTGGCGCCTTCACTGGCGGTGCAGGAGGTAGAGAGTTTCATCACGGCACCCATTGAGGTGTCGGTAGCCAACATACCGGACATCATCGAGTTACGATCCATTTCCAGACTCGGATTGTCGGTGGTCACGGTCGTTTTCAAAGACAATGTCGATGTCTATTGGGCGCGCCAACAATTGGGAGAACGGCTAAAGGAAGCGGAGGAAGGTATTCCGTCCGGTTTGGCCAAAATTGAACTGGCACCCATTTCTTCGGGGCTTGGCGAAATTTTTCAATACAGACTCGCCGTTCAGAAAGGCTTCGAAAGCAAATTCGACCCGATGGAACTGCGTACCCTTCAGGATTGGGTGGTACGACGGGAAATGCTGGGTACGCCCGGTGTGGCCGATATCAACAGCTACGGTGGTTTTGTCAAGGAATATGAAGTGGCGGTGAATCCGGATCGCCTTCGCAGCATGGGCCTGACGCTGAACGATATTTTCACGGCGCTCGAAAAAAACAATGAAAACACCGGCAGTGCGTACATCGACAAAAAACCGAATGCCTATTTTATTAGGGGCATCGGTTTGGTGAAAACGCTGGAGGATATTGAAAAGATCGTCGTCAAGAGCAATGCCTCGGGCATGCCCGTGTTAATCCGTGACATTGCGAACGTGCAATACGGCAGCAGCACCCGCTACGGCGCATTCGTCGTCGATACAACCGAAGCCGTCGGTGGTGTGGTGATGATGCTGAAAGGTGCCAATGCACACCGTGTCATCGACGATGTAGAAACGCGCATCGCTTCCATTCAGAAGTCATTGCCGGAAGGCGTGGTCATTGAGCCGTTCCTGAACCGTTCCGATCTAGTGGGTCGTGCCATCGGCACCGTTTCCCGCAACTTGTTGGAAGGCGCGCTGATCGTAATTTTCATTCTGGTTTTGATGCTGGGCAATATGCGCGCCGGGCTGATCGTGGCTTCGGTGATTCCACTGGCCATGCTGTTTGCCGTCTCCATGATGAACCTGTTCGGTGTATCGGGCAACCTCATGAGCCTGGGAGCCATTGACTTCGGATTGATTGTGGATGGTGCGGTCATTATCGTGGAAAGTGTGGTGCACCGAATTTCACAAAGCAAGACGCACCATCCTGGAGTTCGCAGGCTTACGCAGAAGCAAATGGACGAAAACGTCTTTGAATCGGCCAAACGGATGATGAGTTCAGCCACCTTCGGGCAAGTGATCATTCTGATCGTTTATTTGCCCATCTTGGCTTTGGTCGGCATCGAAGGAAAGATGTTCCAACCTATGGCACAGGTCGTTATGTTTGCACTAATTGGCGCGGCCATTCTTTCGTTGACCTACGTACCAATGGCTTCAGCCTTGTTCCTGAGTAAAAAGACGGAGCATAAACCCACTATTTCAGACAAAATGATGGCTGGCATTCAGAAAGGATTTAGGCCAATCATTGATTTTGCCTTACGGCGGAAACGTTTGGTGACGATTTCTGCATTGGCATTGTTTATTGGCAGCTTGTTAATTTTCAGCCGTTTGGGCGGTGAATTCATTCCACAGCTGGAAGAAGGCGATTTGGCGGCAGGCGTCATGACCTTGCAGGGCGGCTCGCTGAGCAACACCATCGAACAGGTGGAGAAGGCCAATAAGATACTTTTGGAGAACTTCCCCGAAATCAAACATGCGGTTTGCAAGATCGGCGCCGGTGAAATTCCGACCGATCCGACGCCCATGGAAACAGGGGATTACATCATTACTTTGAAAGACAAGGATGAATGGACTTCGGCCGAAACCCGCGAAGAGTTGGTCGCCAAAATGGAGGAAGCCTTGATTCCGCTGGCCGGCGTGAAATTTGAGTTTCAGCAGCCCATTCAGATGCGGTTCAATGAATTGACATCGGGTTCCAGGCAGGATATTGCGATCAAGATTTTTGGGGACGACCTGTCGACGCTGGCTTCAAATGCTTCTCAGGTAGAACGTATTATCATGGGTGTCAAAGGTGTAGAAGACATCAACGTGGAGAAAGTGACCGGACTGGACCAGGTGCAAGTGTCCTACGACCGTGACCGACTGGCGCAATACGGCCTTTCGGTAGATGACGTGAACCGGGTGTTGCGTGCTGCTTTTGCCGGTAGTCAAGCCGGGGTTGTTTTCGACGAAGAAAAGCGTTTCGGTTTGGTGGTGCGCCTCGACAAGGATTACCGCAAGAACCTCGAAGATGTAAAGGATTTATCGATCGTGCTGCCCAACGGCGGGCAGATTCCGATCGAAATGGTGGCCGATGTGTCCATCCGTTCGGGCCCAGCACAGGTTTCCCGCGAGAATACGAAACGCCGCATCACGGTGGGCTTCAACGTCCGAAACCGGGATGTGCAGAGTGTCATTGCTGAAGTTACCAAGAAAATCGATCAGGAAATCCATCTGCCAACGGGTTATTATGTGACCTACGGCGGGCAGTTCCAGAACCTACAGGCTGCCAAAAACAGGCTTTTAATTGCCGTTCCGGTGGCTTTACTGTTGATTTTTGTCCTGTTGTATTTCACATTCCATTCGGTGAAACAGACACTTTTAATATACACTGCCGTGCCCATGTCAGCCATCGGCGGCATCCTGGCTTTGTGGATACGGGGCATGGACTTCTCGATTTCAGCCGGTGTGGGATTCATTGCTTTGTTCGGGGTCGCCGTGTTGAACGGGATCGTGCTGATTGCCGAGTTCAACAGGCTTGAAAAGGAGGGCATTACGGACATTGTGGAACGGGTGAAAAAGGGCTTGCATACGCGATTGCGGCCGGTCATCATGACGGCAGCGGTGGCGTCGTTGGGCTTCCTGCCCATGGCATTATCGACTTCAGCAGGAGCGGAAGTACAGAAGCCATTGGCGACGGTGGTCATTGGCGGATTGATTTCAGCCACGTTGTTAACGCTGATCATTCTTCCGGTTTTTTATGTGATTTTCACGCAGCGATCGTTCAGAAGGAAGCGCAAGATTCCCATAATACTAGTTCTAACATTGCTGTCGTTCACCACCTTGCAGGCTCAAAATAGACAGACCTTGCGATGCGACGAAGCTATCAAGATGGCCTTGGACAGCAATCTGACCGTGCGTTCTTCAACGTATGCAATCGATCTGGAGCGGGCGCTGAAGGGCGCTGCGGTCGATATCGGAAAAACGTCCATCGAAGGCCAGTTGGGGCAGTTCAACTCGGCGTCCAGGGACAACGGTTTGACCGTTTCGCAGTCGTTTGCTTTTCCGACGGTGTACGTCAACCAGCGGAAACTCGCCGACAACAAAATCAAGAGCAGTGAGTGGCAACACAAGGTTTCGCAACTGGAAACAGCCACGCAGGTGAAGCAGGTGTATTGGCAATTGGCCTATTTGTATGCTTCAAAAAGCCTGTTGAAAGAGCAGGACAAGTTGTTTGAAGGCTTCCTTAAAGCTGCCGAATTGCGCGCCCAGACTGGAGAAACGGGTAGCCTTGAAAAGATGACCGCCCGTTCGCAGGCGCTGGAAATCAAGAACCAATTCAGGCAGGTTTCAGCCGATATCGCCGTTTATAATCGTAAACTTAAAACACTGCTGAATACTTCTTTAACTATAAACACCTCCGATACCGTATTGAAACAAATTCCATTCACGCCTTCGGCAGAAGCCCTCACCCAACACCCTTCGCTGGGTCTGGCCCAACAGGAAGTGGAAGTTTCGCGGACTGAAAAGAAGTTGGAGCGCAGTCGAATGCTGCCCGACCTGACTATCGGATATTTCAGCCAGACCATTGACGGGACGCTGGATGCCAACGGAACACCGTTCCGCAGCGGCTACCGGTTCAGCGGCATTCAGGCTGGCATCGCCCTCCCTCTATGGGCAGCACCGAATATAGCCAAAATCAAGGCGGCAGGCATCAATGAAACCATCGTGCGGAACAACTCCGAAAACTTCAGCAAATCGCTTACTAGCAAGTACGAGGAGTTGCTGCAGGATGCCTCGACGTTCAGAAGCAGCGTGGAATATTATGAAAATCAAGCAGTTCCAGAAGCCCTCATGATCGTGGACCAATCCACGCTGAACTACAAAGCCGGAAGCCTCGGTTACTTCGACTACGTGTTAAGTCTGGGCAGGGCCACCGACATCCGTCAAAACTACCTGAAAGCCTTGAACGGCCTCAATCAAACCATTATCAATTTACAATACCTCACCGGTCAACTCTATTAAATTATGAAAAAATACAGCATATTCCTTTTACTGGCACTGATCTCTTGTAACAGCGGTAAAAAAACCGAGGTTATTACGGAAGAAGTTATTCCCGAAAACATCGTTGAAATGCGTGCCGACCAGATCAAACTGGCAAACATCCAAACCGGTGCTCTGGAGCTGCGTTCCATGAGCGGCACCCTCCAAGTAAACGGCGTGGTGGCGGTCGCTCCCAACAGCATGGCTACAGTTTCTGCCCCCATGGGCGGTTACATCAAGAGCACCAACCTGATGCCGGGCAAACCGGTGCGCAAAGGTCAAATCCTAGCCGTTATCGAAAACCCTGCGTTCATCGACTTACAGCAAAATTACCTAGAAACGAAAAGCAAGTTTGAATTTGCTGAAGCGGATTTCAAACGCCAGTCGGACTTATACAAAAGCGATGCCACTTCTCTGAAGATCATGCAGCAGGTCACCAGCGACTATCAGATTCTGAAAGCTCAGATGCATGCCATGGAGCAGAAACTTCGCCTGATCGGGATTCAGGCAAGCAGCTTGACCGCCGACAACATCACCAGCACGGCTTCCGTCGTTTCGCCCATTTCGGGTTTCCTGAAAACCGTCAACGTGAGCATCGGAAAATCTGTTTCGCCCACCGACGTCTTGTTTGAACTCGTCAACAGCGACCAACTCTTTCTGGAACTCACCCTGTACGAAAAAGACGCGAACAAAGTGGCCATCGGCCAGCACCTCCATTTCCTCATCAACGACGAAACCGAGGAACACAATGCAACCATCTATCAAACAGCCAAATCCATCAACGCCGACAAAAACTACAAAGTCTATGCCACCGTGAACGGAACGTGCAAGAATCTCCTACCCGGCACGTATGTGAACGCCATCATCGAGGTTTCAGGCCAGAAAGCCACGGCACTGCCGTACGAAGCCATTGTCAGTTTCGAAGACAAGAATTACATATTTGTTTATGAGAAAGAGAAAACCGAAGGCGGCAAGGCCTTTACGGAATACCGAATGGTGGAAGTGCAAAAAGGCGTCAGCGAACGGGGTTTCGTTGAAGTTGTTCTACCCGTAGGCATGGAAGCCAAGGGCCTGAAAGTGGTGGTGAAAGGGGCTTACAATTTGTTGTCGGCCAAGAAGAATGCGGGGGAAATGGCGTGCTAACAATAGTTTGAAAGTCATTTCAACAAATTATGTTACTATATTTATATTTAATTGTATCTTTATGTCGATTTCCTCTAAGCAAATTGGGGAAAAAATGAATACAAATTCGTTACTGGTAGTACATAAAAATGGAACTTCAAACCATACACAACAAAATTTATGAAATCAGAGGTCAAATGCCCTCCGAAGCCATCGTCAGTTTCGAAGATAAGAACTACATCTTCGTTTATGAAAAAGAGCAGATGGAAGGTGGAAAATGCTACCGTCGTCGGCCGCCTTCTGATTTTCAAATGTATTGGTTGGTTTAAGAAAAAAAATTGAAAGAATATACCTTACAGTAAGATTGAAACTGCCTGGATAGTGGGATACATTAGACTTTACTCTTCACTATTCTTCAAAACAGTATTCAAGGCATCTTCAAAGGATACAGTAATACGACCTTCCCGACAAATTTCTAATAAAACGGCACCTGAATTTACTTTCCAATAGGTCATATAGGTGCATTTTTTGCGTCTCAGCGCAGTCATTTCATTTAAGTCATTATTAGTATATGGTTTTTCAAAGTATTCGTGCGATTCGCCTGTTCCGAATTTTTTCTTTAACTCACTTTTTAATAAAAAATACTGATAATTAAGAGTCAGCCAGTCATCTTTAATTGGCAAAGACATAGATACTTTCCAGACCGTCAGGCTTTGTTTAGTTGCAAATACCATCAAATCACATGCATCACTTGCAAATTGGCCCTTCAAATAAGCAGTGGTTGGAATGTCTTTTGAGGGTTTAAAGGCCTGCGTATTTTGCTCAAACCCATTTTTGAACAAGGTATTGCAGAATTCATTCAGCGTACCTGTAATCGGAACTTGTTTAAAACTCAAATGATCTTCAGCTCGTACAATGCAAGGACTAATAACCAAGAAACCAATAAAAGCATGAATCAATAACCGAACGTTTGTTTTATACATATAAAAAATATAAGCCTTTAAAATATTCCTACCCATCAAATAGAAATATCCATTACAAAGTGTTAAACCAATACCTGAGCCGTCACAAGACATGTTACTAAAGAGCACATGAATTCAGTGCCACCTTTTATTGTGAGGATATCAACGAAATGCAAGAATTACTGACCCAAAGCAACGCCTTTTTGGAACATACAGAAGGGGTACTCAAAATTATGCCAAGGGAATAAGGCGTGCTAACTTACCTTCATTGCATTCAACATACCTCCATATACATTATTCAACGCAGACAGATTTTCATTGAGTTTCTTGATCTCTTCGCGGTACCTTTTGGTGTCGGCGGCTGTTTCAGCCATATCGTTCAGATATTCGGCTGCTTCGCGCTTTTGCAACATATAGACGGTACTCATATCGGAAAGGCTACGGTTGATGGATTTCATATTCCGCTGATAGGTCATGGCTTCATCCTCAATGACTGTTAAGGAGTTCGCAATACTTTTAAATTTGAATACGGTCTTTGAGGTCACTTTTGAGATGGTATCCTCGTAGGTTTTTGAAAGTTTGGCAAGGGACATATCCGCTGATTTGATGGTCTTCATGTATTGATTGGAGACAACGGAAACATTCCCCATGGAATTCATCGTTGAAGCTGTTTCGCCCAGTTTCCGCATTCCGATACCCAATTCCTGGAGCATTCGGGGCGTGATTTCGGCTTCAGCAAGCATTTTATCAAAATTGGAAAGGGCGAAAAAGCCTTCACCACCGATAGCTGCCGGTTGTTGGTTTGCTTGAAAGGAGGTGATGCTGTCAAATTGCACTTGCGGACTTTCAATGACTTCAGCATTGACATGTTCCGGTTCCGGTTCCGAATTGAACGCATAAAAGAAGAAAATGACAGCTTCAGTAACCAGACCGGCTGTGAGCATGTAATCTGCACCTGCCCAATGCTGTAATTTAAAAAGTGCACCAAGCACTACAACGGAAGCACCAAAACCATACAGTTTGTCCATTGTTTTCTTAAATGCTTTCGATTGCACCAGGGTATCTATTCCACTCATAGCTCGTAGTTTTTAATGTTATTGAATGATGCGCTAAATATACGTTCCTGAATAACATCTGTATGAAAGGGAATGGATAGAACTTTACTTCTTAAAATCGTAATGGCTTGTAGGGGATCCCCTACATGAAAATCGCATGTATCAGATACATAGACACAAACCTCTTGTTGGATAAGCGATTAGTAGGAAATCTTGACGAATGAAACGGCCTGTCTGGGCAATTGCATGGATATAACAACTTTACCGTCCGTGATTTTGATGGTTTTGGGTTTTTCCAGCAGTTCGAGTTTGCCTGACTTTTCCAGTGTTTGAATCTGCTCGAAAGTCGGGTTCTGTGGCGAACCCATCTTTTTCCAAACTTCGTAAGAATTGCTGTGCAAGGCATCGATGCGGTATTGTGTCAATTTCGCTTTTTTGTCCTTCAAACCGTTTATGGTTAGGGTGACAGGCGAACCTGCATCCTGCACGTCCTCGTCGTGGTAATTCCACAAAAGGACAGTCACCGACTTCGCATCGGCTGCAGCAAAAGCATTCACGTCCGTTTTCGGTCCGCGTACGCTCTGATCGCGCATGGACTTGAAATCGTAGGCCCGATCGCCGCTCACTTCTACCCGATCGCCACGCATCATGCCCAGCATTCGGAATACATTGAGCACTGGTTTGTCCACACCGTTGGTGGCCAGGTCGCGGAAACCGTAGAACCAAGGCTGGTTTTCGAACTCGAACGACCAGTTGACGGCACCGATCAGATTCACGTTGTAATGTTGAGCCAAGTCATAAATGCGTGGAATGGAAGCGGCAGTGTAACTCGAATACATGGTTCCGTTGCGGTAAGCATTCTCGGGATTGGTGTGCATCCCGCAGGCAGCACAACCTTCGGGATCGGATTCGCCAATGATGACGGGCAGGTTTTTTACACCTGGAATGGAGGCAATCGTCGCCATATTATCGTTCACATCTTTGAGCTGCCGGCTGATGCTCATTCGAACATTTCCGTCCTGAACCCTAGGTGAACCCTTGGCGTGAAAAGCCACGAAATCGAGTGGAGAACCGATTTTGCCAGTCACCTGATTCGTATCGTTCAGGCAATGATTAACGAAGGCGCGCAAATATTTGGAAGCACCACCTGTGCTGTGCGGACCACCAATCCTTGCCGTTGGCAAGGCTCGTTTCACATTGAAAGCGGTATAGTCGTAGAGTTTGTACAATTCAGGCACGGTACCCATCCAGTAATATCCGTCCGGTTCGTTCCACAATTCCCAATACCAGCTTTCCACTTCGGTTTGACCGTAGCGTTCCACGCAGTGACGAACCCATTGATAGACCAGTTCGCCCCATTTGTTGTAATCCTTGGGAGGATAGGCCCAGCCAGTAATAATTTCCTTGTAAGGCACACCGGGTGCCCAATGATGCTGATAGGGCTGCGGTTTCGTCGAGAGCGCTTCGGGCATGAATCCGAACTGCGCCAGCGGTTTCATACCCCGCTGAATGTAGGTATCGAAAATGCTGTCCACGATTTGCCAATGGTAAATTGGATTCCCGTTGGCATCTTCCCTGTACATGTTGGAGGAACCCCATTTAAGGGCAGCCGTTCCGTCGCCCGTGCACATCAGGTTGTGCGCCCGGACGTACACAGGAACCGGGCTCAGAGCGGCCAGTTCGGTCAACAGCTTTTGACCATCCTTCATGTAGGTAAAGTTGGGTTCATCATAACCGAACCAGGCCCAGATGTGCTTCAACGTGCCCTGACTTTTGGTGACATCCACGTTCAGGTTCACCGTTTCCTGCTGTGCAAAGGCAGCTGTGCAAAACAAACTCCAACAAAGGATCAATAGGGTATTTTTCATAATCATTCGATGTTGCAATAATTTCGCATGTATTCTTCCCAATTGACATTGAAGGGAATGACCAGGTATTTGTTGTCGGGCGAAACCAGTAGTTTGGTCGGGTAACTATTTACACCGAAAGGTTTGGTTACCTCATCCGTGATTTCAGCCACCGGAAACGTGTAGTTATTCTTGGACATGAACTCTTTCAAATTGGTGGAATAATAGGAGAACGTACGGACGCGTATTAACGAACCCGGCAGCGTATTGTATTTGTTGGCAACCTCATTCAGGTGCGGTAATTCCTTGCAACAGGGTGAGCACCAGGTTCCCCAAACATCAATGAGTGTCCAGGTGTCGCGGCTTTTGGTGAAGTCCAGTGTCTCGGTGCCGTATGAAACCTTTATAGCAGGCGCTTGCTGCATCTTGCTCTTGACAAAACGGCTCCATAGGATGTTGTATTCTTCCATTTCGGGATGAAGGGACAGGAAAGTCTTGATTTTCTGAATGTTGTTAAATACTGGTACGCCATAAGCGGTTTCCAGCAACAACTCCAGTTCCTCCTTGAAAAGCTTGTTCTTTTCCAGGTAAAGAATGTATTTGGATTGGAATCCGACATTCCTGTTGTCGCCTTCCAGCAAATAGGCATCGTAATTGTAACCTTCACGACGTTGCATGTCCGTGACGTCCGGACTGTATTTGGCAGCGGCTTTCAGACAATCCGGATTTTCACCCTCCGTGCGATATTTGAGATACATGCTGTAGGCCAGTAAGTAACGATGCCAGCCCCGCGAAACGATTTGGCGGTAAAGAGGGTCGGGTTTGTCGATGTAGGGATATTGCTGCAGGTTAGTGATGATTTTGTCTAAAACTTTCGTCTTCAAATCGGCAGGAACCAGTTTCTTTTGTTCCAGATTTTTCAAGATGAGCAAACCATAAAGTTCGGTTTTCGCCTTGATGTTGGAACTGTCTTTCAACAGTTCGTAATAGGTTTGAAGCGTTTTTTGAGCATCCGACATAGAAGCGATATCGTAGGACTGGTTCCATACATACATCGGCTCAATAAGATTCCTGATGGACGGATCCTGAAGATCCCACAAAGCTTTCAAGTAATCCTGGGGTTCTTTTTTTGCACGATCCTGAAGATACTGGGTCAAATTGTTGTGAAGATTGTCGATGAGAAAAGGCTGATAGAGTTTATTCAGCTTTACGGAGGCATCCACGGCTTTTTCCTTGGGAGAAGTCCGCCATAAATCGCTCAGACTGTTGGTCAAATCAAAGGCTTCCTTGGGAATTTGAGCGGAAACGGTAAACGTAAGTGCACACAACAGCACCAGCAAGAAGGTGTTTTTCATTTGTAGTAAGGATTTTGGACGAAACAAATATAAACAAAAACAACATAATCATCTCATTTTCCGGGATGGAAAATGCCCTTTCTAACCTGCCTGAAGCAGGTGCGCTTCATCGTTAAGTGGTTTATTGAAATCGAATCCTGTCAGCCAATAAGAGAAAGTAATCGTTTGACCAAATATCCAGTACTTGTGCATTTTTTAAAAAGGGAGCAACATCCTTTTTGACTTTGTCAATATCGGTCGTCGCCAATATGTCTTTCACTCGGATCAGGAACTCTTCCTGACTCATTTCGATGCCATTGAATTCCTTTATCCGGACCTGTAGGTGATTGAAATTCAAAGGGACATTGTTTCTTACATACCACTCAAAATCATACCAATCGCGACCTTTCACCCGATTTTTCCAGTTTCGGAAAACAAGCGCATGCATTTTTCCAGCATAGAGATCGGGAAGCGTAAAACATCGGGTCGGAAAAGAAAAAGGTTGAAGCAAGAGTTTCTGCTCAGTCGAAAAGTTCAAAGGGGGATTCGTGTCTACTTCAATCTTGATCCGAACTTTCTTTTCCGATTTCAGTGACAAATCATAGACATCCGTCAAATCTTTCAGGAAAGCGGATTCCACTTTCCCGAATCCACTTTTCTCTTTTTTGCTTATTTCAACTTCACGACCCAGGGCATTGAATTCCTCCATAATTGCCGGGAAATAAGTATCGAACTGAAAGGTTTCACCTTTAGCGACGAGGGAAAAATCCAAATCCTCGGAGAATCTCAAAACGTTGTGGAAAATTCGCAGACAGGTGCCGCCATAAAATGCGGCTTTCTCAAAAAAACCGCTTCGATACAAACCGGCAAGGGCGATTTCTTGCATCGTTTCATGGATCGCATTCAACCGGTCATTGTCGGATTTGATCTCGTAACGCGACATCATTTGGTCAAAGATGGTCATTTGTTCAGCAATTTTAGAATTAACGAAATTTCCAGCTTCTTTTTTCCAGTTTGAGCACACTCCTGAATCAAGGATGCATCAAAATTAGCTAATTCAGAAGTGTCAAATCTGATGTCCTCTTCCAAGTACTGCTGCATTCCTTTAAGTGACTGAATACGTAGCCCTTGAGTATATGCAATCAGATCACAAAGCGCCTTTTCCGGAGAAGCGATTAGAAAGGTCTGATTGGTTGAAACCTGTCGAATGCCGATGCGGAAATACGCTGCAGGAGTTTCCGTATAGCTGAATGTAGCCAGTTCGTTGACAAATTGACGACTTCGCTTGGTTGTCATGGACTTCACTTCATAAACCCGTTCGGGAATGAGCCCATAGTAGCTCAAGGCATATTCCATAGACAGATAGGACGGCCCATACAAATGATTGGCTATCAGTTCAAGAGAAAGGGTTTGGCCTGTTTTATCCGGGGAAATTGCATAAAGTCCCCGTTTCAAGCGGATCAACTTTCCACTACGTTCCAGATTGGAGATTTTGTTTGAGGGAAAACCATACGTGGAAAAGACGGACTTCAACGTAGAGGAGTCTATCGGAACGATACCAAATTGCAACAGTTTATCCATGATGAGCGTACTTATTCGCCACAAATATAACTATTTTTACACAGTTATCACTATTTTTTTCAATTTAATATGCATATATTGATAGATTACTCCATCCATACAAGCGTCGCCATGCGTCCGGAGGCATCCCCGTCACGACGTGCAGAGTGAAGCAAGGGGTTGGTAAACGTATTCCATTGGGCACCAGAAATATGTTCGGATGAAATGCCCGCTTGAAGCAGTTGAAGTTTGGCGATTTGAGACAGATTCATGTGGAACTGGCCTGTGGAGCGTTCCGTAAAAACGAAGGGCCAGTAGGGATTGTTTTTTAAAAAAGCTTGACGCATTTCGGCAGAAACCGGGTAGCTTTCGGCAGCGATAGCAGGGCCGATCCAGACCAATAGTTCGGAAGGGTTTCCCAATTGTTGAACCATTTTATCCAGCAATCCGATTTCGATGCCCCTTCGTCCGGCATGAACCACACCGACGGCGGTTCCATCGTTATGGGCAAAAACCACCGGGAGACAATCGGCAGTCTGGACGACACAGATTGTTTTTTTACAAAACGTATAGGTGGCATCGGCTTCTGGACGCCCAGTTTGTGGTAATTGAAGAATGGTATCTCCATGAACTTGCTTCAGCCAAGTAATGGGTTCAGCAGTTAAAAGGATTTCCTGTAATTTTGCACGACAGGAGACACCCAGGTCGGTATGGAAACTGAAGGAAACAGGCGATCCGTCTTCGGAGGTGGCCAGAATGGTACAGGCGTTTACACCAGGGACGGACCACTCGGGAGCTAGTATCCGGAAGGGTGCTAACATATAGCTTCAATGCAACACCTTCCTGGTGTACGATTTCCGTCGGTAAAACATTTTGTCGAAGCGCAGGAGCAACACATAACAGGGGAGGAACAGGTCGAAAATCAAGATGGAAATATAGAAGCGCTTGTCATTCAGCGTTTTGGAAGTATGGTTAATGACCACCATCTGAACAATGAAACGAAGCAGAAACAGCATGCCATCCACGATTAGCAAGGGCAAATTCCAATTGACCAGACCAAAAACCAGCAGGGTGATGAACAATGCATAAAACGCATAGCGGGAGAAAAGCTCCATGCCTGTGCGGAATTTGGCCATCGGTTTGTAATATGACGACGTGTATATCTGATTGATCCGGGTTTCTTTCCAGTGGGATTTGACATCTTCGGTGACAATGTTCATCACGGCAGCAGGGGAAACTTCCACACGGGTGTTGGAACCTTTGGCCACATCCGAAATGAACAGATCGTCTTCGCCCGAAAACAAGTTCAGGTGTGAAGCAAAACCTTTTTGGTTGAAGAACAGCTCCTTACGATAAGCCAGGTTCCTGCCGATGCCCATATAGGGTCTTTTGGAAGTGGCCAGTCCAAGGTAACACATGCCCTGAAACAAGTTGTCGTAGGCGATGAGTTTCTTGAAAACGCCCTTGATGGTTTCGTAACGGCTGTAGGACAACACCACGGATGTATCTGGTGTGAATTGCTGCATCATGGAAGCAATCCAATGCGGTCCAGATGGAAGGCAGTTTGCTTCGGTGAACAGCAGGTAATCGTATTTGGCAGCCTTGATGCCAACGGTCAGGGCCATTTTCTTGGTGCTGATGCTTTGAACGCCTTCAGGAATAAAGGTATGGTACAAATGCGGATACTGCAGGGCTAGTTTTTTGAGCAGATCATCCGTATCGTCGGAGGAAGCATCGTTAACCACCACAACCTGATACTCGGGGTACTCCTGTTCCAGAATGAGAGGCAATTGCCGAGCCAGAATCGATTCCTGGTCACGGGTGGTAATGATGATGGTTACAGAGGGTTGTTGTTCGGCCAGTTTTATTTTACCGGAATTGACCCGTTTGGAAAAACGGGATACGCCACTAAAAAAGAACAGGTAATAATACAGTTGAATGACCAGGAACAATCCAAGTGCGGATGTCAGAATCCATTCAGTGACAGACCAAGTAAACCATTCCAAAAACATACTTATGCATTATTTAGTAGCACAAGATGTTTCATTTGGGAGAGAAGGGCAAGGCACTGAGTGTGAAGTCGTACCGGAGCGTACTTTGGTACGTGAGGATCGACAAGCACTCAGTAACGCAGTAATTTTCTTCCAAATGAGACATCTTTTAAATTAGATCTGAGAAATATGCTTTGGGCAGCTTCCGCAAATTGTATTGTGAAGCCATGATCTCGCCGTATGCACCGGCTGAACGCAAGGCAATGATATCACCGCGTTTGGAGCCGTTTAGTTCCACATCCTTGCCAAAGCAGTCGGACGATTCACAAATTGGACCTACCACGTCGTATTTTTCTACAGGTAGTTCGGAGCTAATGTTTTCAATCTTATGATAGGCCTGATAAAGTGCGGGACGAATCAGCTCGGTGAAACCGGCATCGACCACGGCAAAATTCTTTTTGACGCCTTCCTTTATATAGAGCACCTTGGTAATCAGGTTGCCGCATTGCCCGGTGATGGAACGACCCGGCTCGAAATGCAGGGTTTGACCGTCGCGGAGTTTGAGCATGCTTTTGAAGGTTTTGAAGTAGTCTGCAAAATCCGGTATCGGATTTCTGGTCGGATAGTGGTAATCAATACCCAAGCCACCGCCAACGTTGATGTGTTCCAACGTCATGTTGCGCTTGGCCAGTTGGTCCTGAAGTTCGTTCACACGGCTGCAAAGGCCAGCGAAGTTGTTCAGTTCCAGAATCTGGGACCCGATGTGAAAGTGAATGCCAATGAGTTTGATGTTCTTGGCTTTAATGGCCACGTCCACCACTTTGTCGAAATCGCAGAGGGCAATGCCGAACTTGTTTTCTTCCTTGCCGGTGGTGATGTAGTGGTGGGTGTCAGCTTGCACATTCGGATTGATGCGAAGGGCGATGCGAGCCACTTTGCCCTGGGCTTCAGCCAGTTCATTGATTACTTCCAATTCCGGGATGGATTCCACGTTGAAGCAGAAAATATCGTGTTCAAGGCCGAAATTAATTTCCCAATCGGCTTTTCCTACACCTGCAAAAACGACTCTGGATGCAGGAAAACCGGCTTCCAAGGCGGCACGGACTTCGCCACCGCTCACGCAATCGGCACCCAGACCGTAGCTGTTGATGATATTGAGAATGCGCGCATTGGCATTGGCTTTGAGCGCATAATGCACATGGAAATCGTACTTGCCGGCTTCGGAAGTCACGGTTTGAAGCGTGCGGTGCAGCACTTCGGTATCGTAATAGTAATACGGGGTTTCCAGTTGGGCGAGCTTCGCCACAGGGAACGTTCCTTTTTGATCCATTTTTAATTGTTGAAAAGGTGATCACTCAGTGCCTGCATCGTCCGCTTCTTATCGGCGGATTTCACCAGCAGTGAAATGTTGTAACTGCTGCCACCGTAGGAAATCATGCGGACAGGAATGTCCTTGACTGCCTGCAATACAAGCGTTTCGAATCCAATATTTTCCATTTCCAGGTCGCCCACCACGCAGATGATGACCATGTCGGTATCCACCGTGACCGTACCGAATTTCTTCAGTTCGTCGATGATTTCTTGCAGGCTTTTGCTCTTGTCAATAGTTAGTGAAACGCCAACTTCGGACGTGGCAACCATATCAATCGGAGTCTGGTAGCTTTCAAAGATTTCAAAGATTTTACGGAGGAAACCGTAAGCCAGCAACATGCGGCCGGATTTGACCTTGATGGCAGTGATGCCGTCTTTGGCGGCTACGGCCTTGATCTTGCACTTTTCAGTCTTGTTGGAAATCAACGTACCGAAGGCTTCAGGCTGAAGGGTATTGAGCAGACGAACCGGAATGTTGGCAAGTTTGGCAGGCAAAATGCAGGTCGGGTGCAGAATCTTAGCACCGAAATAAGCCAATTCGGCAGCTTCTTCGAAATGCAAGTGTGATACCGGAGCCGTTTTGTCCACGATGCGGGGATCGTTATTGTGCATGCCATCGATGTCGGTCCATATCTGGATTTCCTCCGCTTTGATGGCTGCGCCGATGATGGAAGCTGAATAATCGCTTCCGCCGCGTTGCAAGTTGTCGACTTCACCATACGCATTCAGGCAGATGAAACCCTGGGTGATGAAAATATCGGCATCGGGGTATTTATCCAACTGTTTGGCCAGGTTTTCCTTAATGTAATCGGTATCGGGCTCACCATTCTTATCCACGCGCATGTATTCGAGCGCGGGCAGCAACACGGCTTTCACGCCTTGTTCCAGCAGGTAATTGGTAAACATGTTGGTGGAAACCAATTCGCCTTGGGCCAGCACCACTTTTTCTTCAAAAAGGGTGAACAGGTTGCCTGTGAAGTTACGAATATGATCGAAATGCGCTTCAACGATTTCTTTGGCCTTGGTCTTGAATTCAGGCGTGGTGTACAGTTCGTCAATTACGCCTTCATATTTGATTGCCAGCTTGTTGATGGTTTCGTTGGCTGCATCCGGATTGCGTTTATACAGGTATTCCGAGATTTCCACCAAGGTGTTGGTTGTTCCAGACATAGCCGACAAGACCACGATTTTCTTCTGACCGTCGAGGATGAGATTGGATACTTCTTTCATTCTTTGGGCGGAACCCACGGAAGTACCACCAAACTTCAACACTTTCATTTTCGTATATTTTTTTGAGGTTTCTAAAAAAGCGAGACAAAGTTACGATTTTTTATTCAATCAAACGGCCGTTGTCGCATTTAAGGACACGACCCGGATAGCTCTGTATGAGGTTGGTATTGTGCGTACTCATCACCACGGTGGTGCCTGATTCCTGGATGTTGTGCAGTAGTTCGACAATGGATGCGCCGGTCTCTGGATCTAGATTTCCGGTGGGTTCGTCGGCCAAGATGATGTCCGGGGAATTAAGCAGGGCACGGGCCATGACGATGCGTTGTTGTTCGCCGCCGGAGAGTTCGTGCGGCATTTTCAGGCCTTTTCCGCTCATACCCACATGACGGAGTACATCACTGATGCGGTCCTGGATTTCAGCCTTGTTTTTCCAACCGGTGGCTTGAAGGACAAATTGCAGATTGGCGTCAACGGTACGGTCACTGAGCAATTGAAAATCCTGGAACACGATACCGATGCGGCGACGGAGTTCCGGAACATGACTCAGATGCATGTCTGTTAGGTCGTATTCAAAGATGGTAGCGCTGCCTTCCGTTATCGGCAGGTCGTGGTACAAGGTCTTGAGCAGGCTGCTCTTACCCGAGCCTACCCGACCATTGATATACACGAATTCACCTCGGTGCACTTCGAACGTAACATTTTCCAGAATAACCTGGTCGTCGTGGCTTACGGTGACATCCACGTATTTGATCAATACTTCGTTTTCCATGTTTCGAGTTTATTTATGACGTTTTTTGAGTTCCAAGCCTAGGTCGTCCAGACGGTAGCCTTTGCTGGTAAGCAGTACAATCAGGTGATACACCAAGTCGGAGGCTTCGTACAGAAAGCCTTCTTCGGTGCCGTTGGTAGCTTCGATAACGGTTTCGACCGCTTCCTCGCCCACTTTCTGAGCCATGCGATTGATGCCGCTTTTAAACAAGGAAGTGGTGTAGGAGCCTTCAGGCATTTCCTTATAGCGCTGATCGATAAAGTCTTGCAGAAATTTGAGGAAAGCGAAACCGTCGGCTTTGTTGTCGTCGTTGAAACACGTGTCCCAGCCTTCGTGGCAGACGGGACCCACCGGATGGGCCTGAATAAGCAACGTATCCTTGTCGCAGTCTTCCTTGATGGAAACCACGTTCAAGAAGTTGCCGCTTTCTTCACCCTTGGTCCAAAGGCGGTTTTTTGTTCGGCTGAAAAAGGTGACTTGGCCGGTCTCCACAGTTTTGGCCAGTGCTTCTTCGTTCATGAAGCCCAGCATGAGGACTTTGCCTGATACGGCATCCTGGATGACGGCAGGAACCAGTCCGTTGAGTTTGCTGAAATCTAAATTCATATCGTTAGGTTCAAAATTATCGAATTACAATGCCTTGGGTTTTCAAATAGGTTTTCAAGTCGGGGATGGTCATCTCTCCGAAGTGAAAAACACTGGCGGCAAGTGCTGCATCGGCTTTCCCTTTTAAGAAAGCGTCGCGGAAATGTTCCATCGTCCCTGCTCCGCCCGAAGCGATGATGGGGATGGAAAGGCTTTCAGCCAGTCTTGCCAGCGCTTCGTTGGCGTAACCCGTCTTCACGCCGTCGTGCGACATGCTGGTAAAGAGGATTTCGCCGGCACCGCGCTCTTGCGCTTCCTTGGCCCATTGGAACAGCGTGAATTCGGTCGGAATGCGGCCTCCGTTGAGATAGCACACCCACTCGCCGTTGGCTTCCAGTTTGGCATCGATGGCGACTACGCAGACCTGCGCCCCAAAATTGCGGGAAATTTCATCGATGAGTTTCGGGTTGCGAATGGCGGCCGAATTGATGGAAACCTTGTCGGCTCCCGCGTTCAGCAGTCGGTCCACGTCCTTGAGTTCGTTGATGCCTCCGCCCACGGTGAATGGAATGCTCACCTTGGCGGCTACGCGTTTCACCATGTCGGTGAAGGTCTTGCGGCCTTCGTGCGATGCCGTGATGTCCAGGTAAACCAGTTCGTCAGCACCCTGACGGCTGTATTCCGCACCCAGTTCGACGGGATCGCCGGCTTGTCGGAAGTTTACAAAGTTAATGCCTTTTACGGTTTCTCCGTCTTTTACATCGAGGCAGGGGACAATTCTTTTGGCGAGCATCCTTAGTTTATTCCTTAGGTTTTAATTCAAAAAGGGTTCGAGGTCTTTCAATGCGATTCGACCTTCGTAAATGGCTTTGCCGAAAATGACGGCGGGCAGGCCGGTTTCGGCTAAAATTTCCAAGTCTTTCAGGTTGCTTACGCCACCACTGGCTACGAGGTACATCTTGGGGAAAGCTTGAAGTATTTTTTTATACAGTTCCACCGAAGCACCCTGCAACATCCCATCTTTCGCGATATCGGTGCAAATGACCTTGGTAATGCCTTTAGCAGTGTAATTTTCGAGAAAAGGCAACAGTTCAAGATCCGTGTCTTCCGTCCAACCTGTCACGGCGATTTTCTCATCCTTGACATCGGCACCTAAAATGATGCGTTCAGCCCCGAATTTGGAAATCCAGGATTCGAAAACCTCAGGCGATTTGACAGCGATGCTGCCGCCGGTAATCATCCGCGCGCCGCATTCAAAAGCGATGCGCAGATCGTCGTCTGTTTTCAGGCCTCCGCCGAAATCGATGATGAGCTTGGTTTTGGCGGCGATGGTTTCCAGTACTTTGTGGTTCACGATGTGGTGGGCCTTGGCTCCGTCCAGGTCTACGAGGTGTAAACGGGTAATGCCATTGTCCTCGAACATCTTGGCCACCTCGAGCGGGTTTTCGTTGTACACGGTCTTGCGGTCGTAGTCGCCTTGGGAAAGGCGGACGCACTTCCCATCAATGAGGTCTATGGCAGGTATGATGTCCATCAGCGGATTGCAATGAAATTCTTTAAAATGCGCTCGCCCAGGTCACCGCTTTTTTCGGGGTGGAACTGGGTGGCGTAAAAGTTGTCGCGGTGCAAGGCGGCACTGTAGGGCTGTAAGTAGTCGGTCACCGCAATGGTTTGGGCACAGCGTTCAGCATAAAAACTGTGCACGTAATAAACATACTGATTCTCCATTTCAGGGCTGAAAAGGCTGGTTTTTAGATTGCTGATGGTGTTCCAGCCCATTTGGGGAACTTTGTCGGTGGGGTTGTTGGAGATGAACCGTTTCACCTCGGTGTCGAAGATTCCAAGGCATTTGGCATTGCCTTCCTCCGAACTGCGACACATCAGCTGTAAGCCGATGCAGATGCCGAGTGTCGGTTGCTTCAAATCCGTAATAAGCTGATCCAGTTTGTGTTCCCGCAAGTAGGCCATTGTTGAGGAAGCCTCACCCACGCCGGGAAAAATCACCTTGTCGGCAGCAAGGATGCGCTCCTTGTCGTCGGTGACCAGGGGCTCGATTCCGATGCGGCGCAGGGCGTGCACGACGGAATAGATGTTGCCGGCGTTGTATTTGATGAGGATTACTTCCATTTTATTTTCTGTCGTTTGAACAATTTTTCGAAGGTTTAGTTAAAAACAACCGTTCGGTTCTGATACACCAAAATCTTACGTTCGATATGCTTTTCGACCGCTCTGGACAACACGATTTTTTCGATATCCTGACCACGATGCACCAGCATTTCGACCGTGTCCTTGTGAGAAATACGGGCTACATCTTGCTCGATGATGGGACCTGCGTCGAGGTCGGCTGTCACATAATGGCTGGTGGCACCGATGATTTTGACACCCCGTTCGTAAGCTGCATGATAAGGTTTCGCTCCAATAAATGCGGGCAGCGTGGAATGGTGGATATTGATGATCCGGTTGGGGTAGCTAGCCACGAAGTCATCTGAAATGATCTGCATATACCGGGCCAGCACAATAAAATTCACACCGTAGGACGCCAGCAATTCAAGTTCCCGCACTTCTTGTTGTTCCTTGTTCTCCTTCGTAATTGGAAAATGATGGAAAGGGATGCCGAAACGACCGACGATGGGTTCCAAGTCCGCATGATTGCTAATGATGCAGGGTATTTCCACATTCCAGTCTTCGGAACTGTAATGCGCCAACAAGTCAAACAGACAATGCGACATCTTGGAGACGAAAATGGCCATCTTCGGTTTTTGGTCGCCGAAGTAGAGGCGGAAGTTCATCTGGTATTTCTGCGCATAGAGCGTATTGAAGAATTCCTCGATTTTCTCGGTCGGAATGGTAAATTGTTCCAGTTCCCATTCCACCCTCATAAAAAACACTTCAGCCTTGCGGTCCACGTGTTGGTCGAGGTAAATGATGTTTCCTTTGTTGACGTTGATGAAGTCGGTCACGGCAGCCAGAATGCCTTTTTGGTCAGGGCAGTGGATCAAAAGAATGGCCGTGGTGTCGAGATGCCTTAAACTTGTCATGTTTCGATCGTTGTTTAGACTGCAAAATTAGCAAAAAACTGCTGTCTAACCGCAGGTTACCGTGTTTTTCCTGCACAAAAAGCTTCTTTTGGTGTAAATGCGCATTTTTGGCAAAAATTATTGTTTTTTCGATTATATACTCTATTTTTGCGTTGTACAAGTATGTTTTATAACAAGTAAATGGTAAAAAGGCAGTCAATATCAGAAACCAGGGATCTGGAAAGTTTGACAGATATTTGGCAGGCACTGACACCGGACGAACAGGAATTTCTCAAGTCCAACTTCCAGGTACAGACCTTCAAAAAAAACGAAATCATTCATTATGAGGGAGATAAACCTACCCACATGATGAGTTTGGTACGTGGCAAAATTAAAATTTACAAAGAAGGCGTTGGCGGCCGAAACCAAATTGTACGCATTTTACAGCCAATCAGCTATTTCGCTTACCGGGCCGTTTTTGCCGACGGTAATTACAACACCAGCGCCTGTGCATTTGAAACCTCTTCCATTGTAATGATTCCAAAGGAGGTGATGCTGAAACTGGTCCATCAAAACAACGCACTCGCTTTTTTCTTCATCCAGCAATTGTCAGTCGATCTGGGTATTTCCGATGCACGTCAGGTGAACCTCACCCAGAAGCACATTCGGGGACGTTTGGCTGAATCCTTGATCTTCATGCGTGACAATTATGGCTTGGAAGAAGACGGCGCGACCATCAACGTGTATCTTTCCCGTGAGGATCTGGCAAATTTGTCGAACATGACCACTTCCAACGCCATCCGCACGCTTTCCATGTTCGTGTCTGAACGCGTCATCGCCATGGACGGACGCCGCATCAAGATCATCGACGAAGACAGACTTCGGAAAATCAGTCGATTGGGTTGATCAATTTCAACATTTTTTGGATATTCTCCTCGTCTGGTGCCATCGCATCCAGCCAGTGAATCTTTATGCCCCGAGTTTCCATGCCCCGAAACCAGGTCATCTGCCGTTTGGCAAACTGATGGATGGCGATTTCCAGTTGTCTGAACATTTGGTCGAAGGTCAGTTCACCAATAATGTATAAGCTGAGGTATTTGTATTCGAGGCCGTAATAAATCAGATCTTCCACGAGTATCCCTTTCTGAATCAGGGCTTCCACTTCACCAACCATGCCTTCTTCCAACCTGGATTTCAGCCGTTGTGTAATACGTTCGCGACGGATTTCACGATCCAACTGAAGGCCGAAAACGATGCTGTCGACCTTGGGGAAGGAAGCGTCCAACTCGGGATGCGTCAAGTAATATTCCTCGATTTCAATGGCGCGGACCGCCCGTTTCACAGTGTCCACATCGGTGATGTTGTGCAGTTTCCGATAGGTTGACAGCAAGTTGGTGAGTTCAACCAGCGGCTTGCGCTCCAGATCTTCCCTCAAGATTTGATTGGCGGGAACGGGAACTAAACGATAGCCCTTCAGAATCGACTCGATATAAAGCCCTGTGCCACCACAGAGTATGGCCGGCTTCTTCAGTCCACTCCAGACTTTTAAAAAATCACGCTGGTATTCGAACACGTTGTATTTGTACCCTGCATCGGCAATATCTATGAGATGAAAGGGTATTTTGCGACCTTCCAACGCATATTCGCTCAGGTCCTTGCCTGTCCCGATGTCCATGCCCCGATAAACTTGGCGCGAATCTCCGCTGATGATTTCAGCATCAAGCGCGGCAGCCAGTTTTACGGCCAAATGGGTTTTACCCGAAGCTGTTGGACCGAGCAACGTAATTAACGGAAGGCTCATTTTTTCAAACTTGTTTTGGTGTCTTTTGAACAAAAGTACGCGTTTTTTTCTACATTTGCCTTTAATACCATTCCAATGAAAACGATTACCGGACATATAGCGGACGTGGTGTCCAACCGCATCTTCGACGGCATCGTGACCTATAGTCACGGTCGCATCACTTCTATCGAACCAGCGACTGACGTCACCGACCAATTTATCATTCCTGGTCTCATCGACGCACACATCCACATCGAAAGCTCGATGATGATCCCCTCTGTTTTCGCCCGCCAGGTACTTCCCCACGGTACGGTGGCCTGTGTCTGCGATCCACACGAGATTGCCAACGTCTGCGGCATTCCCGGTATCGATTACATGATTCACGACGGCAAAAAATCACCGCTAAAATTTTATTTCGGCGCTCCATCCTGCGTACCTGCCACTCATGTGGAAACCTCCGGCGCCGTATTGACCGCTTCCGACGTGAAAGCCTTGTTGAAACGTGACGACATTCATTTCCTTGCTGAAATGATGAATTTCCCCGGCCTGCTGATGGGCGACGAACAAGTCCTTTTAAAGCTCCGTTACGCTCAGGAGCTGAACAAGCCCATCGACGGCCACGCACCCGATTTGTCCGGTGACGACCTGCGCACCTATGTAGAAGAAGGCATTTCCACCGACCACGAATGCATGACATTGGTCGAAGCCAAAGAAAAGATGGCACTGGGCATGATGATTCTGATTCGGGAAGGCAGCGCCGCCCGCAACCTGGACGATCTGATGCCGCTGCTCAAAGACCACGCTGACCGAGTGATGTTCTGCTCGGACGACAAGCACCCTGACGACCTGCAAAAAAACGGGCATTTGGACAATCACCTTCGCCGCATCGTCGCCAAAGGTTACAGCGCACTGGATGCTCTCCGTTGCTGCTCGCTGAATCCAATCCGCCACTACAGCCTCAACATCGGACTCTTGCAGGAAGGCGACCGCGCGGATTTCGTCGTAGTCGAAGACCTCAAAGATTTCAAGGTTTTGCAAACCTGGATCGGTGGCACGTTGGTGGCCGAAAACGGCTTCGTCTGCTACCCTGCCTCCGTACCCGCTGAACCCATCAATCAATTCAACGCATTAAAGATTTCGGCAGAAAGCCTGCAGGTCACACCTACCGGCAAACGCATGCGGGTGATTGTTGCTGAAGATGGACAATTGCAAACGAAGGTGTTGCTTACTGAACCCTTTTTGGAACAGGGCCTTGCCGTTTCGGATATTGAAAACGACCTTTTGAAAATAGTAGTATATAACCGCTATCACCCTGCGAAACCTGCCATCGGCTTCATCAAAGGCATCGGTCTGAAACGTGGTGCCATCGCCTCCACCGTAGCCCACGACAGCCACAATATCGTGGCGACTGGCGTTTCAGACAAGGAAATCGCTTCTGCCATCAACCATTTGATCGATTGCAAAGGTGGCATCGTCGCCGTTGACGGCAAAAAAATGGAAATCCTGCCCCTACCTGTCGGCGGCCTCATGTCCGATGCCGACGGCCTTTCCATCGCCTCTGCCTACGAAAAAGCCGACGTCCTGGCAAAAAAACTAGGTTCCTCCCTCCGCGCTCCCTTCATGACCCTCGCCTTCATGTCCCTTCTGGTCATCCCCGAACTCAAACTCGGCGACAAAGGCCTCTTCGAAATTCTTAAATTCTCCTTCACCGACCTCTTCACCAACGACTAACCCCACAAAAAAAATAAAGCCCGTCTTTTCAGACAGGCCATATTATACGTGATGAGCGAGGTTTTAAAATGGAGTTCAGTACAAGGCGTTTTGCAGGAGTGAACCGCAGCGTACTTTAGGTACGTGAGGATTCACGAGTGTAAAACAACGTTTTCGTTAAGCGAGAGCAGAGGCAAACTTGTTTGACTATGCCGAGCGAGAAAACGACTGTGCCAAAGGCACGAACGCAGTAATTGACTTCAGTTTAAGACCGAGCACTATTTAACTGAATCCATGTGTGCGATCAAATCGAGTACCTTGTTCGAATAACCCCACTCGTTGTCGTACCAGCTTACCAATTTAACGAAGTTGCCGTTCAAAGCGATACCAGCGTTGGCGTCGAATACAGAAGTACGGGTTTCGTGGATGAAGTCGGAAGAAACAACGCTGTCTTCGGTGTAGCCGAGGATACCTTTCAGTTCGTTTTCAGAAGCTTTCTTGATGGCAGCCTTGATTTCGTCGTAAGAAGCAGCTTTTTCCAAGCGTACGGTCAAGTCAACTACAGAAACGTCAGCGGTCGGAACGCGGAAAGCCATACCGGTCAATTTGCCATTCAAAGCAGGAATAACTTTACCTACAGCCTTAGCAGCACCGGTAGAAGAAGGGATGATGTTGCCCAAGATGGAACGGCCACCTCTCCAGTCCTTGGAAGAAGGAGCGTCAACAGTTTTCTGCGTGTTGGTAGCAGCGTGAACGGTGGTCATCAGACCTTCAACGATACCGAAGTTGTCGTTGATGACTTTAGCCAACGGAGCCAAACAGTTGGTGGTACATGAAGCGTTGGAAACAACGTCCATGTCTTTTGTATATTTTTCGAGGTTTACACCGCATACGAACATGGGTGCGTCAGCAGACGGAGCAGAAATAACAACTTTCTTGGCACCACCTTTCAGGTGAAGGCCAGCTTTTTCGGTAGTGGTGAAAACACCAGTGGATTCAACAACATAGTCAGCGCCGGAAGCACCCCAACCGATAGCAGCGGGATCTTTTTCAGCGAAGAAGGCAACTTCTTTGCCATTGATAACCAATTTGCCGTTTACGTTTTCGGCAGTTCCTTTGAATTGGCCATGTACGGTGTCGTACTTGAGCATGTAAACCAGATAATCGAGATCCAGAAACGGGTCATTTACTGCAACGATCTGAACATCGTTTCTTTCTTGAGCGGCACGGAATACCAAGCGGCCGATACGGCCAAAGCCGTTAATACCTACCTTAATCATTGTTTTAATCGAATTTTTAGTGTGTACTTGAAATCTGGTGCAAAAGTACAGATTTTGTCCGAAAAAAACATCTTTTTACTGATATTTTTTCGGATAAAAAGGTTGTTTTCCGTTCGTGAAAACCGAATCGATTTAGATGCAATAGAAGTCGGAGTGTTAGCAAGTTACTCAATATCCGCAACCACAGGGAGCCTTGCAGGAAACCATGACAAGAATCAATACAAAAAGACAGAAATACAAGATAATTGATTTTTTCATGAACTTTGGGCGGGAAATTTGTGTTGTACTTCATCTAAACTCCAAAAATCGCATTTTATTTTCCAAAACTGCTGAAAACTTTTCGACCAAACCGTACATTTAACGTATCATATACAAACAGCTTTTCCTGCATGGATCAAAATACTTTGAACGACCTGATTGCTTCCTGTAAGCGTAACGACGGAAACGCGTTCCGTCAGCTTGTCGAATGCCATCAGCCCATGATCTACTCGCTTGCATACCGTTTGTTGTGCAATGAGGAGGAAGCCAAGGATGCTGTTCAGGAAACATTCATAAGAGTATGGATGAATTTGCATGGCTTTGACACCAACCGAAAGTTCAGCACCTGGGTGTATGCCATCGCTACGAACCTGTGTTACGACAAGCTGAAGTCGACTCGACATTTCAGCCGATGCTTACCTTTGGAAACGCTGAACGAGGTGATTTCGAACGAGGATGTGGAGAAAAAAATGATCGATTCCGAACTCGGAGCCCTTATTTCCACTTTGACGGACGAACTCACCCCCAAACAAAAGATTGTCTTCACGCTCAGTGATTTGGAAGACCTCGAAACGGAGGAAATCGTTCTGATCACCGGCATGACAGCCAGTCAAATCAAAAGCAACCTGTTTCTGGCCAGACAGGCACTTCGAAAAAAACTAAATCTCTATCAAGATGAAAGATAAAATGGAACAACTGGTTCGGTCGCTCAAGGAGGCAAAACCGGTATTGAAGAATCCGGAAATTCTGACGGACAGCATCATGAATCAGATTTTGAAAAAGCCTGTGCATCAGGTTTCTCCATTGCTGATTTGGGCTAGAGTGGCATTGAGTTCAGCAGCTGTGCTTTTGCTGGGGCTCTTCATTTTCCAACAAACCGAGGCTGAAAACTCGACTACAACAGCTTCCGTTAAACCATTCATTGAAAACAAGCTCGAAGTGGATTCTACCTGCATGCAACTGCTCGGAAGTGAGCATTTAAGCTATATCAAAACATACTTGTGTTATCTGCAACAGAATTCCATCGAAAACGAATTGAACAAAACGTATCCACTGCAAAAAAACTAATTTCATATGAAAACGCATACCAGAATTTTGATCTTTATTGCTGCCGTCTGTGCGCTGACTTCCTGCATCGAGCCTGACAACATGCTGACCGTCATTAATCCTGACGGTTCCTGTTACAGAATTTTCAGCTCCAATGCCGGCTCGAATTCCATACTCGGCAAAGACTTGGCCGATCAAAACTTTGTCCCTATTGACATCGATTCCACCTGGAAAATTACTTGGAGGTTGGATGACTCCACCCAAATCCATACGAATTTTCCAATTAGTCAATCGGAATATGATTCCATCGCTGCTGGTATGCCGAATGAAAAGGATCCGGGGACCCACAAAATCCAAAAGAAGAATCCGATTTTCCAACTGACTTTTCGACGTGATTACAAGTCGGTGGCAGAAATGGCTAGCACGTTCAAGCTGAACAAATCGCACGCATGGAGCACTATGAAGGTCAAATACAGCCTGGAGAAGAAGTTCCGCTGGTTTTACACCTACTATACCTATAAGGAAACCTACCCTAAAATCAAAACGTTTTTCAAGACACCCATCGATTCGTTCATGACCAAGGATGAAGCAACGTATTGGTTCAAGGGTGAGCCGAATATTTACAAAGGCATGAACGGTGTTGAAATCCGCGAGGCCATAGGTAGTTTGGAAGACAAATACAACCATTGGTTCAACAAGAATCTTTGGGACATCGAATATGACTTGTTGATTAAAAACTACGACCTGATGGCTTCTGCGCCTGTAAGCAAGGACAGTCTGTCCCGATGCAAGGACACTATTTTCGAGTCCAAAGTAAAAGGTGACAAAGACGTCGACATGCAAAAAATCCTTAACAACTACTTCAAGACCAAGGCGTTCTCCATTTATTGGGCAACGGGTGAAAGCCCCTTGAAAAAGTTCGAAAATCAATTCGAAAAGCAGGAGTTCATTTCATACTTCGGCAAAGAATTCAATTACAACCTTTGCATGCCTGGCCGTGTCACTCCAAAAGAAAACGTGGTCATGAACGGTGATACGTTAAACTTCAAGCTGACCGCCTACCGTATGGTCTACAACGATTACGTCATCGAAGCCGAATCCCGTAAAGCCAACATTTGGGCGTTCATCGTTTCCGGCCTAATCTTGGCATTGGCCATCGGGAGTTTTTGGTACAAACCAAAGCGAAGGATCAACTAAACCAAGATTCAAATTGAAACTCCTCGCCGAAAGCAGCGAGGTATGCGCACTCGGAATTCGACTTTATTTAGGAATATTTTCCGTACTTTTGCAGGGTAAAAAATCCCCCTTTTTCTTATGACTGAAAGAATCATCATCCTCGATTTCGGCTCCCAAACCACTCAATTGATTGCTAGACGTGTACGTGAACTGAACACTTATAGTGAAATCCTGCCCTACAACAAATTCCCCTATGATGCCACCGATGTAAAAGGAGTTATCCTGTCTGGAAGCCCATTCTCTGTCTACGACGAAGCGGCATTCAAAACGGATGTTGAACGGTTGCAGAAAAAATACCCTGTTCTTGGCATCTGCTACGGCGCACAATTGATGGCGCACAACGCAGGTGGCAAAGTGGAACCGGCAGGCACACGCGAATATGGTCGCGCCAACCTGTCTTACCGTAATCCGAACTGCAGATTGATGAAAGGCATTTCTGACAATGCTCAGATTTGGATGTCGCATGGTGATTCCATCACACAGGTTCCTGAAGATTTTGAAATCATCGCTTCCACTAAGGATGTTCCTGTTACTGCCTACCACATCAAAAATAGTGATACGTTTGGCGTGCAATTCCACCCGGAAGTGTTTCATACGCTGGAAGGAACGCAACTATTGGATAACTTCCTGAATATTTGCGGTTGCGCCAAAGATTGGTCACCGGCTTCTTTCATTGAAACAACCGTTGCCAATCTTCGTGCCCAACTAGGTGACGACAAAGTGGTGCTGGGTCTTTCTGGCGGCGTGGACTCCTCTGTTGCTGCGGTCTTATTGAACAAAGCCATCGGCAAGAACCTGACCTGCATCTTCGTGGATCACGGCTTGTTGCGCAAGAACGAATTCGAAAACGTGATGCGCGACTATGAGCATTTGGGTCTTCATGTCATCGGAGTCAATGCAAAAAAACGGTTTTATGCTGAACTGGCCGGCGTGACCGACCCGGAACAGAAACGCAAAATCATCGGCAAGGGTTTCATCGATGTTTTCGATGAAGAGGCCCATAAGATAGAGGATGTCAAATGGCTTGCTCAAGGCACCATTTATCCAGACTGCATCGAATCGCTTTCCATCACCGGTACCGTCATCAAATCCCACCACAATGTGGGTGGCCTTCCCGACAAAATGAAAATGAAACTCTGCGAACCGTTGCGTCTACTTTTCAAAGACGAAGTGCGTCGCGTAGGCAATGAACTGGGTATGATGCAACACCTCATCAAGCGCCAACCCTTTCCCGGTCCGGGTTTGGCAGTACGCATTCTGGGTGACATCACCGAAGATAAGGTCCGCATTGCCCAGGAATGTGATGCTATTTTCATCGATGGTCTCCGCGAATGGGACCTGTACGATCAGGTTTGGCAGGCAGGCGTTATCCTGTTGCCCATCCAATCGGTTGGTGTCATGGGTGATGAACGCACCTACGAAAACGCGGTTGCACTCCGTGCCGTGACTTCCACCGATGCCATGACGGCTGACTGGGCACATCTGCCCTATGAATTCCTGGCTAAGATGTCGAATGAAATCATTAATAAGGTGAAGGGTGTCAACAGGGTAACGTATGATATCTCATCGAAACCGCCGGCAACGATCGAGTGGGAATAGGTTTTTAAGGAGGGGGTTTTTGCTCCCTTTTTTTATGCTCTGGAGCGGCTGCGGCTGCGTGGCGTATTAGTAAGTTGACAGTGAGGAAATATTGGTACATTTGGGGAGGTAAATCCTATTCTTTTAATATACAGAAGAAAAATAAGTGCAAGCATGAACAACAGCGAAATTATCATATACCAAAACCCCGAAGGCAACATAAAAATTGATGTTCGCCTAGAGGAAGAAACCGTTTGGCTCACCCAAGACCAAATGGCATTGTTGTTTGGTAAAGCAAAGTCGACCATAAACGAACACATTCAAAATGTTTTCAAGGAAGGCGAACTTGAAGAAGCCCTTTGTTTAAAGAAATTCGGAAATTCCGAATTTCAGCAGAAAGCTTTCAATTACTACAATCTTGACGTAATAATCTCCGTCGGGTACCGCGTTAAATCACTTCAAGGCACTCAATTCCGCATCTGGGCAACGCAGCGACTTAAAGAATACATCATCAAGGGTTTTGCTTTGAATGATGATCGCTTCAAATCGGGAAATTCGATGAACTATTTCAACGAGTTGCAGGAGCGGATTCGGGAGATTCGGATATCGGAACGGTTCTTTTATCAGAAAATCAAGGACATTTATACCACCAGTATTGATTACGACCCCAAGGATGAAAAAACTGTAGCTTTTTTCAAGGTGGTGCAAAACAAGTTGCTTTGGGCAATTAGTCAGCAAACTGCGGCAGAGTTGGTGTAAAGGTGGGTGGATGCAGGTCTGCCACTTTTGGGCATGCAGTCGCTTAACAAAAAGGGTTCAGCCATGATTAAAAAAGCGGACGCTAGCGTGGCTAAGAACTATTTGACCGAAGAAGAGATGACGTTGCTTGGGCTTTTGGTGGAACAATACTTGGCTTTTGCAGAAACCATGGCGCAGCAGCGTATGTCCATGTACATGAAAGACTGGATAGAGCGCTTGGACAGCATTCTTCAACTCAATGGCAGGGAATTGCTTACCCATGCCGGGAAGATCAGTCACGATATGGCGCTGCAGAAGTCTGGAGAAGAATTTGATAAATATAGAATTGGCGTTCAGGCGATTGAAAAGGAAGATAGTTTGAAAGAGATTGAAAAGGACATTCAGCATTTGAAGCGGTTCCTGCAATAAGCAAACATTTGGATAATATATATGAGAGTGGCGAACTAACCCGCGAGGCAACTATTTCCATTTTGGAAACAGTTCAAACGGAAGGTCTCCAATATTATAAAGACTGTAATGAAGAAATTTCTTTAACATTAAATGTTGATGGTTGCGAAATATTGGTACATTTGGTGAACATATAAAAACGAAGGTATGAAAAGCAAACAGATGGAAAGCTTTTTTAAAGTGCTGATGGGCCTAGCAGCATTAACGATTGTTGTCGGTACTTATCTTAAAATATCGCATCATACCAAGGGTGAACTCATTATGTCACTAGGCTTTCTTTCGTACTTGCTCATTCTAACTCTTGAGAATTCCAGGTTGAATAAAATAATCAAGGAATTGAAAGAGGAGAACACGACTGCTGATTCACAAGATGACCCTACCAAAAAATAACTTTAATCAAGCCGTTTTTACACTTTCTTTTTCATCAACGTCTGCCAAACAAAGAAGCAAATCAACAACGCATAGGCCGCCAATGAAACCCATTGAGCACCATTGGATTCCACCCATTCCGTTTGCATCATATTGACGCCTGTGAAGCGGATAGCAGCACTGACCACGCCCATCAAGGCTCCGCCAGCGATGAAACCGGAGGCAATAAGCGTTCCCAGTTCGCCGCGTTCTTCATTGACGATCTTGTCTTTGGTTCTGGAAGTAACATACCATTGAATAAGGCCACCGACTAGCAACGGCAGATTGAGGTCCAGCGGAATGAACATACCCAAGGCAAAAGCCAGAGCGGGGATGCGGAAAAACGTCAGCACGAGGGAAAGTAAGGCGCCAACACCATATAAGACCCAGGGAGCGGATGTACCGGACATCAAGGGATCGATGACAGCAGCCATGGCGTTAGCCTGAGGGGCAACCAAAGCACCATTTCCTGTGAAACCGTACGTCTTGTTCAGAATAATGAGCACGCCTCCAACGGTAGCGGCTGAAACCAGTGTTCCAAGAAATTTCCATTTTTCCTGTGTCGCAGGCGTGGAACCTAGCCAATAACCGATTTTCAGGTCGGTAATAAAACCACCGGCCATAGACAAGGCGGTGCAAACTACACCACCCATGATGAGGGCGGAAACGATGCCGCCTGTGCCTTTCAGACCGACAGCCACCATGATGACGGAAGCCAGGATCAAGGTCATCAAGGTCATGCCCGAAACCGGGTTGGTACCGACAATGGCGATGGCGTTGGCAGCTACGGTGGTGAACAGGAAGGCGATGATGCCGACGACCAGAATCCCAACGACGGCGTGGATCAGGTTGAATTGCATCACACCGAAAAAGAAAAAAGCAAACACAGCCAGCAGTGCAGCGATAACACCGAATACAATGATTTTCATCGGAATATCGCGTTGGGTGCGGGGTTCGATCACCACTGCGCCTTGTACTTTTCCGCCCTTCAGTTCCTTGGAAGCCAGACCGACGGCGTCCATGATGATTTTTCTGGATTTGAAGATGCCGATGATGCCGGCCATGGCGATGCCACCGATACCGATATGGCGGGCGAAGCTTTTGAACAGGACTTCAGGGGACATGCCCGTTACAGAGTCCACCACGGCAGGGTTCAGCCATTGAAGGGTTCCGTCCCCCAATTGGGCCATGATGGGAACGATGATCCACCAGACGAGGGCGGAACCGGCACAGATGATGGCCGCATATTTCAGCCCGACAATGTAGCCGAGACCAAGAACGGCGGCTCCGGTGTTGATTTTGAAGACTACTTTGAATTTATCGGCCAGTTCAGCACCGTAGGGCAATACTCTGGAAGTGAAGGTTTCGCTCCAGGTGCCGAAGGTGGCCACTACGAAATCGAATACACCGCCCACCAGACCAGCTATGAGCAAAGGTTTAGCCTGATTGCCGGCTTTCTCGCCGGAGACCAGCACCTGCGTGGTGGCGGTCGCTTCCGGAAACGGATATTTGCCGTGCATCTCCTTGACGAAATATTTGCGGAACGGGATGAGAAACAGGATGCCCAGAATGCCGCCTAAGAGGGAGCTCATGAAAACCTGCAGGAAGGTCACCGTCATGTCCGGGTACTTGGCTTGCAGAATGTAGAGGGCAGGCAGCGTAAAAATGGCGCCGGCCACGATGACACCTGAGCTGGCACCGATGGACTGAATGATGACGTTTTCACCGAGGGCGTTCTTGCGCTTGGTAGCACTGGACAAGCCTACGGCGATGATGGCGATTGGAATAGCGGCTTCAAAGACCTGACCGACTTTGAGACCGAGGTAGGCTGCAGCAGCCGAGAAAAGAACTGCCATCAGCAAACCCCAGATCACGGACCAGGGTGTTGCTTCGGGCATTTTTTTATTGGCATGCATCAGAGGCTGATATACCTCGCCGGGTTCCAGTTCCCGAAACGCGTTCGAAGGGAGACCGGTAATTTTGGTTGATTCTTCCATGGTATTTTTATTTTTAAACCACGAAGATAGAATTTAATTTTTATTTCTGAAGCGCACCGTTGATGCGGAAGTTCTCAAACAACAGTTTTCCGGCGCCAACGAGGACATTGGGCTTGGCCACGTTGTTGAACGAACAATTCCGAATCTGGATGTTGTGCACGTTGGTCACGTTTTCGAAACCGTCAATCCACAAACCATAAAGGCTTTTTTCAGAAACAATGTTTGAAAGAAAAACATTACGGATTTCGGGCATGTTGGGGCCACTGAGTACGCCTTCATATTTCATTTCTACGCGAAAAACGGCTTCGGCACACTGCCCCACGCGAATGTTCCGCAGAAAGATATTTTCGATCTTGCCGCCACGGATCGGATTGGATTTCAGGCGTAACATTCGATCCAAAAGGGGGCTGTCCATGGTGCAATCTTCGGCCCAGACAAAACGGCAACCACCTGTGATTTCACTGCCGGCAACTACGCCTCCGTGACCGTTTTTCATGGTGCAGTGGCGAATGATGATATTCTCACTTGGTGTATTCCAGCGCTTTCCGTCCTTGTTACGGCCGGATTTGATGGCAATGCAGTCATCACCGGTGTTGAAGGTGCAATTTTCGATCAGGACGTTTTTGGACGATTCGGGATCACAGCCATCATTGTTGGGCCCTTGACTTTCCATGGTTACACCGCGGACAATGACATTTTCGCAAAGCAAGGGGTGAATAAGCCAAAACGGGGAATTGTTGATGTGTACATCCGAAATCAGGACTGTATTACACTGGTAAAATTGTATGAAGGGCGGACGAAGTCGGTCTTCCACCGTCATAATCCTCTTTGACATGGGCACTTCTTCTATTTCCATCGCGGCCAATCGATTACGACCGGATACCTTTTCACCATTCCATTCCTGAGAAACGATGCCAGGCTGCCATCCGAATTCGGTCTTGCCTTTCCAGGGCCACCAGTTTGTTTCATTGGCCTGTCCGTCAAGGATACCGTGCCCTGTTACAGCAACATTTTTTTGCTTATACGCATAAATGAGCGGCCGAAAGTTGATGCAATCCCAACCTTCCCAGCGCGTAATCACAAAGGGTTTATAATCTTCCGGATTGGTGGAAAATTTCAAAGTAGCTCCGTCAGAAAGATGCAGGCAGACATTGCTTTTTAGTTCAATAGGGCCGGTGAAAAACACACCTGCAGGCACGACCACGGTTCCGCCTCCCTGATTGTAACAAGCCTGAATGGCTTTGTTGATGCAGTTTCCTGAAGACATCACCACTCCTTCCACGGCTCCATAATCCGTGATCAAAAACGATCGGTCCGGGAATTTCGGTTCAGGAATGGAAGCAACAATTCGGGCTTGCATTTCCCAGCCTTTTTTCTCGGTCATACAGGCCAGGAGGCTACTAAAAGGCATCGAGCTGAGTAATGTCAGCAGAATCAGAGGTTTAACCATGCGTAGGTTCATAGGTTCTTGGGCGTTGATTTGTTTTTAAATTCGGATGGCGTCATGCCAAATTTTTGCTTAAAACATTTGCTGAAATAACGGGCATCGTTCATACCAATCTGGAAGCTAACCTCCGAAACATTGAACTGACCCGTATCCAACAGTTGTGCAGCCCGTTTGATGCGGGTTTCTTTGATGAATTCAATGGGTGACATACCCAACAGGCCTTTCAGCTTGTTGAAGAATACCGTTCTGCCTAGACCAACGACGGAAACCAGTTGATCGACAGTCAGTTCACTGTTCGACATATTTTCTTCCATAAAATTGAAAATACGCTGCATGAAAACAGAATCCGGTGAGGGCAGATTCATGCCTTCAGCAGAAACAGATTGGATGGAAAAGAGGTCATGACGGAATTTTTCCTGAAGAGTGAGTCTCTGTTTAAAAATATTCTCAATCTTAGCTTCCAGATAAGCGGCGCTGAATGGCTTGGCGATAAAGTCGGCAACTCCAGCCTGAATGCATTCCATCTGGGTAACCATGTCTGATTTGGCAGTAAGCATGATGACTGGGATGTGACAGGTTCTGTCGTCTTCTTTGATGCGCGAGGTCAGTTCCAGACCGTCCATCACCGGCATCATCAAGTCGGTGATAACGAAATCCGGCATGAGGTTGCCAATCATGTTCCAGGCTACATGGCCATCAGCAGCCTCGGCTACCCGGTATTTTCCAGAAAGGACAGAAGTGAGGAATTTGCGAAGTTCTGCATTGTCTTCCACCACCAGCATCAAGGGTTGATTTCCGGCGCTCCCCTCTTCGTGAGTGGCATCCTGATCGTTGTTCAAGGGTCTGAAAGGATCGGTGACGGCTTGTATCAGTTTTGCATCATCGGCATGAATGATCGTTACATTTTCATCGAAATGAGCTGTCCCAGGCTTGAAGCGAACTTCAAAAGTGGTGCCCTTGCCCAATTCGCTGGTGACACTAATGGTGCCCTTATGCATTTCCACGAGCTCCTTAACCAAATGCAGGCCAATGCCTGTTCCACGAATACGACTGGTTTCATCGTAGGAGAAGAAACGTTCAAACAATCGAGACTGTTTATCGGCTGAAATGCCGGTACCCGTGTCGGAAACGGACAGCACTGTATTTTCACCATCTAGAAAACTGGTCAGGGTGATGGACTTGCCCGAAGCAGTGAACTTAAACGCATTGGATAGTAAATTGTAAACGATGGTGTCGAGTTTATCAGTATCCAGCCAAACCGTGGTTCCGTTGGTGTCATCGATAACGTTGAAGTCCATTCGTTTTTCCTCTGCAGAAACATTGAAATTGGCAGCTACTGAAGCAATGAACTGCCCGAACGGCACTTCCTGAACGTTGAGTTGCATTTTTTTGTCTTGTACTTTTCGAAAATCAAGCAGTTGATTGATGAGTCTTAACATGCGATCGATGTTGCGCTGTACGATGGTGAGCAGCATTCTGTTATCACCGGTCAGGTTATCTTCCGTCAGCAAATGTTCCACAGGGCCAGAAATCAAGGTAAGGGGCGTACGCAATTCGTGTGAAATATCTGTAAAAAAGTTGATCTTGAGGTCACTGATTTTTTGTTCCACTTCCACTTTGCCGCGCAGGCGTAGAATTGTCGTAAAGAAATAGAGTCCGAAGGCAAATAATGCCAATCCGAACAAGATGTACAGACCGATGGCGTACCAGGTCTGCCAGAAAGAAGGCCGGATGTGTAGTTCAATCTGACGTTCGTTATCCATCCAGAAGCCTTCGCTGTTTGTCGATTTCACCCTGAAAACATAGTTGCCTGGAGACAGGTTGGTGTAATTGACACTGTTGAGTTTCTGAGTCTTGGTCCAGTCCGGCTCGACTGGGTCCAGGCGGTAGGCATATTGAATATTCTCAGGTGCACGGTAATCAAACGCGGCAAATTCGATGGTGAAAACGTTTTGTTTGTTTGAAAGCGAAATCTTGCCGATTTCATCCACATTTTTAGTGAGTGGCGAATTTTTTTCTCCGATGTTAGCTTCCTTATTGAACAGGAAAAAACGGGTAAACACCAATCTGGGAACAAAAGTGGCGGTCTTGACTTTGGATGGATTAAACTGGTAGAAACCATTGGTGGTCCCTGCATAGATTTCACCCGAACGAAGACGACAGGAAGATGATTCGGAGAAGGTAACGCTTTCGAGCCCGTAATTCTTGTTGTAAATATCCATATCACCAGTCTGTCGGTCAAATCGTGTGATGCTGTTTTCGGAAAACAACCAGAGAAAGCCCTGTAAATCTTCCTGAATGCTCAGCACGATATCGCTTGGCAAACCTTCATTCATGGTATACTCCTGAAATTCAGGAGTTTCACCTAATTTGAATTGGGCACTCAGTTTATTCAAACCACCACCGAACGTTCCGAACCAACGAGTACCAGAATCATCCACAAAGACATAATGAACATCGTTGATGCGCAGGCTGTTGGGATCGGTACCAATTTTTCGGTATTCGTAAAACCGGATATCAGAGGGCTTACTGAAATTCGCATCAAAGGCCACGATACCGTCAACCGTACCAGCCCAAATGATGCCCTGAGGGTCTTTGGCCAGGCTTCGGATGTTTTTGCAACGTTCAATCGGATAATTCTTCAGTTCATTCCGTACATGAATAAAGCGGAACGTACCATTCGTTTCATCCACTAGATTCAATCCACCACCATAACTTCCAGCCCAGATACGACCTTTCTGATCTTCCAGCAAGGCATAGAAATTATTGGAATTGGGTCTGTCAGCAATCGGGAGCGATTCGATGAAACGGGTTACAGAATAGGCATTTCCATTCGGATCTTTTTCCTGTAACAACAGAACTCCGGCACCTTTACTGGCTATCCATATACGACCCTTTCGATCCGTCATGATGTCGTAAGCAAAAAAATTGGCGTTGGGTCGTTGAGAGGTGATGGAACCTTGGTTGTCTAGAAATCCAATCCGCTGTCCTTTGGGTGTATAAAGGACAATCCCCCCTTCCTTGTCGGCCGTCCAAATACGCTTGTGCCGGTCTTCAAAAATAGTGCGCACTTCACTCCCACCTTTTAATTGGAGGGACGAAGGCACGTAAGTAAAGCTAAAATTGGACTGCTGGATGGAGCATTTTTCAAGCCCGGGTGAACGTGTACTCAGCCAAAGAGTTCCATGTTTGTCGTAATACGCCGCATGCATGGTATTGAAAAAACGTCTGTTCGGATCGGAAGGATCGTTATAGAAGGGTTTAAGCGTCATTTCCTTCCGGAAGAATTCGGAAAAACCACCGGAACGTGGATTCACCCACAAATGGTCTTTGTTGTCTTCCACCACAAAGAAATTGGGTTGCATCTGCGCCAAACCGAATTGCTCGTCACTTTTCGGCTGAAACCGTATGTAACGGTTTTTTTGGGTTTCGTACAACACCACTCCCGGTGCATCTGCTTCCAACCATACGTCTCCAGTCCTATCCTTGTAAAAAGAATGAATCAGATTGCTACCGAGTGCTGGTGTAGTCAGTAGCTGATCATGAGACAATACTCTAAACGTGTTATCCGTCAAAAAGGTACCGTCACCTCGCGTGATGATTAGGATTTTTCCGTTGTTTAATGGGCAGAAACCATTGATGACAGCATTAGCACGAAAATCTTCCAGTCTGAAGTTGCGTTGTTGTTTGGACCAGGTCCAGATTTGCCCGTTGTCCGAACCAAAATAAAGGTTGCTTTTGGTTTCCAAATGGGAGAAAAAACCAGTTTCTTCCTGAAACTGATGAAAAAAATGAGTGGAGGTTTCTTTTATGGGATCGTAGAGCGTAATGCCTTTGTCTGTGAGAAACCAGAATTGATTGTTTTTATCCTTGAAAACTTCCCGTATCAAATCACCGGCCAAGTCACCATTCTTGCGATTCAGATACTTGATGCTCACGATGCCCTGTCCGTCTTTGGAAACATGGACCAAATAGCATCCATCGGTGAAGGTAAGGAGGCAAACATCATTTCCGGGAAGCATCCGAACATATTGGATGGTCTTGGAAACCACCACTTTGGTCGTGTCGGAATTGTAGGAAAGTCGCTGAAACTTTTCGTTTTCCGGATTAAACCGATAAATCTGATTGTCGTTGGTTAAAATCCACAAGAAACCGAACGAGTCTTCCTGCATCGTGTTCAGCCGATTGTTGGTGAAACCGTTCGGATCGCCAGCCAAACCTTTATACACCTTGAAATGACGTCCATCAAAGCGATTGAGGCCATCCCAGGTCGCAAACCACATGAAACCTTTCTTGTCTTGTAGTATGCTCATCACCCGATTTTGGGACAAACCATCGTCTGCCGTGTAATGGGTGAAGCGCACCTTTTGTTGTGCCTGCAAGCTGAGGCTTGCCCATAAAACTACGAATAGTAAAAGGTAGCGTTTCATAAAGGTGTTTTTAACGGCATCTGAAAACAAAAGTCTGCAAATACCTGGATTAAGATGTGGAATTTCTGGTAAAATACGTCGATTAATTCGTTTGGAACAAAGATTAATCCGGTTTTAGGACCAATGGGTTCCAATTTCCAAAAACAGTTCTCAGATTAACCTGATTTGCTTCCTTTTTGGAGAGTTGCCGGCTCCAGTTCACGCGTTTGCTTAGATCCGATCCGGGACCCGCATTTTTGTATTCGGCATATCGGGCGGTCGCTTCATTTTCTTTTTTACTCCAGTTGTTCCAACCTTCGGGTTTAATTTTTCCAATCATGTTGCAGCCCATGAATAACGTATACGCATAAGCCCGCCAGGGACGGCCCAGATAAACGGACTTGACGCTATCAGCAGTATTTATCGTGCATTTGTTGAACACAAAACCGAAGGCGATATCCTTTGGCGTGGAAGCAGCAGTCAGATAAGAATTGATTTTTCCGAGGATGGTGCAGCCTTCAAACCAAGCAGTGGACGCTCCGAAAATAAAATCGGTTGTTCCTTCAATGTAACAACCGCCAAAATAGTTTCGGAAGCCTTCGCGACCCAGATAAATCGTATCCTGGTTTCCCAGAAAACGGCAATTGAAAAAAGCCACCCGATCGCCTTCCACATGCAGGGCAACAGCCTGGCCCAAGCGCGGAGCGTTGTTTTCGATGGTCAGATTTTCAAGAACAATGTCATTGCCCTGGATCAGAAACGTATAGGTTTTAAAGGTCCCCATTTTATTGATGTTCGCATGGTCGTCCCAAGTAATGATGGTGCTGTCGCGGTCTTCGCCGATCAAGGTGATTTCGGTTTTTTGGGTGGGTAGAACCACCTTTTCCTTGTACACACCTTTTTTGATGAAGATGACCGTTCGTCCCTCCGGGCGAAAATCACGGATGGAACTGATGGCGGCCTGAACAGAAGTAAAATTGCCGCTACCGTCTTTGGCCACTACTAACTCGTATTGAACTGCGGAAACGCTGCCAGAAGCTAGGAGAAAGAGGAGAAACACGAACTTTTTCATGGTTTATGGATTTGTACCACAAGTGTACGAATTTTTGAGCGAGCAAAAAAGAGGATGCCCTTTTGAGACACCCTCTACTTCCTATAGATCAATTTTTACTTGCTCAGGTATTCCTGAACCGATTTTGCCATATCACGACCGGAAGCCATGGCACGAACGACCAGGCTGGCACCGGTGGCAGCATCGCCGGCAGCAAAGATACCTTTGACGGAACTTTCATTCTTAAAGCTAGTCTTTACGTTACCGCGAGCATCATAATCAACGGCGAGCTCATTGAGCAGACCTTCATGTACGGGATTGGTGAAACCCATGGCCAAAAATACGATATCGGCTTGCAACGTTTCCGTCTTACCGGTCGGTTGCATGCTCTGACGTCCAGTTACAGGATCGGTCACCCAATCCACTTCAGCGATTTCCACACCAGTCAGTTGGCCTTCCTTTCCGATGAAACGATTGGTTGTGAGGCACCAGCGACGCGTGCAGCCTTCTTCGTGGGAAGAGGATGTTTTCAGTATATTGGGCCAGTTGGGCCATGGCGTTGCGGGATTATCGCCTTCGGGAGGCATGGTAAGTATTTCAATTTGAGTCACGTCGATGGCACCCTGACGGTTGGATGTTCCAACACAGTCTGAACCCGTATCACCACCACCAATAACCAGTACTCGCTTGCCCTTGGCTGTGATTTCCGGGCCTTCAATGGGCAGACCGGCTTGTTTAAAATTCTGTTGGATCAGGAAGTCGAGGGCAAAATGGATGCCGTTCAGTTCACGTCCTTCCGCTTTGAGGTCACGCGGCACTCCGGCACCAATGGTGATGCAAAGTGCGTCGTAATGAGATTTAAGTTCCTTGAGCGAAACGTTCTTTCCGACTTCTGCATTGGTGACAAACGAAATACCTTCTGCAACCAGTTGTTCCAGACGACGGTCGATGATATTTTTGTTGAGTTTGAAGTTGGGGATGCCAAAACGCAGCAAACCTCCAACCTGAGGATCTTTTTCGTAGACGGTCACTTCGTGGCCGAGACGGTTCAGACGGTAAGCAGCCACCAGTCCGGCAGGTCCGCTGCCGATGACAGCTACTTTTTTACCGGTTCGGGTCTTGGGCGCTTGCGGAACGATCCAACCTTCATCCCAGGCACGTTCGGTCACGGATGCTTCGTTCTCACGAATGGTCACGGCATTGTGGTCGATGTTCAGTACGCAGGATTTTTCACAGGGTGCAGGACAAACGCGTCCGGTGAATTCCGGAAAATCGTCGGTCTCAGAAAGTACTTCATAGGCTGGTCTCCATTTTCCTTTGAACAATAAGTCCTGATATTCAGGCATTTTGTTTCCCAGCGGACAAGCCCAATGACAGAAGGGAATACCGCAATCCATGCAACGGGAGGCCTGCAACATGCGGTCTCCGTTGTTCAGGGTTTGTTCGACTTCCCCAAAGTCGGTCTTCCGTTCGTGTACCGGACGATAGCCGGCCTCCTTACGGTCTATAGTTAAGAATGCTTTTGGATTTCCCATATCAATAGTCGAATTCTACTTGTGCAATTTTCTTTTTAACAGCTTCAATCTTTTCATCGTGCAATACTTTTTTGTATTCAATCGGAATCACGCGGATGAATTTTTCAACGTATTCACTCCAGTTGTCCAGTATGCGTTTGGCTTTGGGGCTCTGGGTGTAACGGTAATGAGCGGAAATCAGGTTCTTAAGTTCACGGTTGTCTGCCATGTCTTCGATGAGGGACAATTCCACCATCTGCATGTTGCAGAAGTAGTCGAAATCACCGTCTTCGTCGAGCACGTATGCAATACCACCGGACATACCTGCAGCAAAGTTGCGGCCAGTCTTACCCAATACAACGGTGCGACCGCCTGTCATATATTCACAGCAGTGGTCTCCTGCACCTTCCACAACGGTGATGGCACCGGAATTGCGGACACAGAACCGCTCACCGACCTGACCATTGATGTACACTTCTCCTGAAGTGGCACCATACATCAGTGTGTTACCGGCAATGATGTTGTTTTCAGGAGCAAACGTGGTTCCTGCGGGAGGAACCACGACAATACGGCCACCGGACAAGCCCTTACCAAGGTAGTCGTTGGAGTCGCCTTCCAGGCGGAAAGTCACCCCTTTGGACAGGAAAGCGCCGAAGCTCTGACCTGCTGAACCCTTGAAGGTGCAGCTGATGGTATCGTTGGGCAAACCTTCGTTGCCATAGCGTTTTGCGATTTCACCGGATAGCATGGCACCAACGGTACGGTCTGTATTCTTAATTTCACGGACGAACTGTACAGGGCTTTGCATCTCAAGTGCGGACGAAGCCAGTTTGATGAGGGAGCGATCCTGAACATCCTCGATATCGTGGTGCTGTTTCTTTACATTATGGATGGCTTGTATCTTGGCTTCTTTGGGCACATACAACAACTTGGAGAAATCCAGCTTCTGCATTTTCGGGTTGTCCGCCTTGGGAACAAATTGCAGCAGGTCTGCACGTCCGACGATTTCTTCGAGGGACTTGTAGCCGAGGGCTGCCAGATGTTCACGTACGTCTTGAGCCAGGAAGTTGAAGAAGTTCACCAAATAAATGTATTTGCCGGTAAATTTCTTGCGAAGTTCTTCGTCTTGGGTAGCGACACCAACAGGGCAAGTATTCAAATGACATTTGCGCATCATGACGCAACCAAGTACGAGCAATGCGCTGGTAGCAAAACCGAATTCTTCCGCTCCAAGAAGAGCGGCAATCACGATGTCACGACCTGTTTTGAGCTGGCCGTCGGTTTGCAGACGAATCTGACCGCGGAGACCATTCATAACCAACGTCTGTTGTGTTTCAGCCAAACCGATTTCAACAGGCAGACCAGCGTGTTTGATGGAGCTGGAAGGACTGGCGCCCGTTCCACCTTCGCATCCGCTGATCAGGATCATATCGGCTTTGGCCTTGGCAACCCCTGCAGCAACGGTACCCACACCACTTTCGGACACCAGTTTCACACTGATGCGGGCGGAAGGATTTACGTTCTTTAGGTCGAAAATGAGCTGAGCCAAATCCTCGATGGAATAAATATCGTGGTGCGGCGGCGGCGAGATCAGGGAAATACCGGGGATAGAGTGACGGGTCTTGGCGATGACCTGATCGACTTTGTAGCCAGGCAGCTGACCACCTTCACCGGGCTTGGCACCCTGTGCAACCTTGATCTGGATTTCGTCGGCGTTGACGAGGTATTCCGTCGTGACACCGAAGCGACCGGAAGCCACCTGCTTGATGGCGCTGCGGGCGCTGGTGCCGTCGGGACGCCGTTTGTAACGTTCGGGATCTTCACCGCCTTCACCGGTGTTGCTCTTACCGCCCAGAATATTCATCGCAATGGCCATGGCTTCATGGGCATCTTTGCTGATGGAACCGTAGGACATGGCACCAGTTACGAAACGTTTGGTGATTTCAGATGCAGGTTCCACTTCGCTGATATCAATGGGTTCCTTACCCTTATAAGCGAGGAAGTCACGCAGGAAAATGGGATGCGCTTTCTGATCGACAGCAGAAACGTATTCTTTATACTTTTCCCAAGAATTGGTCTTGGTGGCTATCTGAAGGCGCGAAATCGTTTCCGGATTCCAGGCATGGAGTTCACCGTCTTTACGCCAAGTGTAAACACCGGTATTTTCCAACTCGGCAGGTTCGCCCTTGCCGAAACCTTGCAGGTGGGTATAGATGGCTTCGCGGGCAATGTCTTCGAGGGTGATGCCTTCGATTTTGGACACCGTTCCTTCGAAATAACGGTCGAGCACTTCCGTGCTGATGCCGATGGCTTCAAAGATTTGAGCGCCACGGTAACTGCGCAAGGTCGAAATACCCATTTTGGACATCACTTTGAGCAATCCTTTGTTGATGGACTTGATGTAATGTTTCTGGGCGGTTTCGAAATCGGCCTGGATTTCTTTGTTTTTGACCTGATCGTACAATACGGCCAATGCACCGTACGGGTTGACAACGCTGGCACCATAACCGAACAACAGGGCAAAATGCATGATTTCACGGGGTTCGGCACTTTCAACCACGATGTCGATCTGCATGCGCTTGCGGCATTTGATCAGGTGGTGGTGTACGGCTGAAACAGCAAGCAGTGATGGGATTGCCACCAAGTCGATGTTTACTCCTCTATCAGTAAGAATCAGGTAGTTGTGACCGTTTTCAACGGCTTCCTCTGCTTTTAGGCAAAGATTGTTCACTGCTTTTTCCAAACCCTTGGCACCGCCGGTAAGCGGGAAAAGCATGGGCAGCTCCACGGAGGAAAAGCGCTTGTAACGGATATTATTGAGAATATCAAATTCGGTATTGCTGATAACCGGGCTCTTCAGCTTGACCACTTTGCAGTGTTCCGCACTGGGAGAAAGCAAGTTGGCCTGGTGTGAACCAAGGTAAGCAGAATGCGACATCACCAGTTCTTCACGGATGGGATCTATCGGCGGATTGGTCACCTGGGCAAACAACTGGCGGAAATAGCTGAACAAAAGTTGGGGTTTGTCGGACAGCACGGCAATCGGGGTATCGTTACCCATGGAGGAAACCGGCTCCTTACCTTCCAACGCCATCGGAATCATCAGACGTTCAATGTCTTCCTTCGTATAGTTGAAGGCCTGCATGTAAGATTTCAGGTTGGGCAAGTCGCTCTTGACTTCACGTCCTGAGGAAAGGTTCTGCAATTTGATGCGGTTCTTTTCCAACCATTCGCGATATGGAAAAGCGTTTGCAAGTTCCTGCTTGATTTCGGCATCGTACTTGACCGTATGTTCCTGCATATCGATGATCAGCATCTTTCCGGGTTTCAGTCGGCCTTTTTCACGAATGCTTTCAGCTGGAAAGGATTGGACACCAGTTTCGGAGGCAACGATCATTACATCGTCGGTGGTGATGAGGTAACGTGCGGGACGTAAACCATTACGGTCGAGCAAACCGCCAGCATAACGGCCGTCGGAAAAAAGCAGGGTGGCAGGGCCGTCCCACGGTTCCAACATGGTACTGTGGTATTCGTAGAATGCTTTTACGTTGTCGGGGATGGAGTTGGTGTCGTTCCAGGAATCGGGAACCAACATGGCAATGGCATGCGGCAGTGACAAACCAGCCATCAGCAGGAATTCCAACGCATTGTCCAACGAAGCAGAATCGCTCATGCCTGACTGGATAATCGGATAGATGTCATCCATGTTTCCGAGCAGTTCAGATTTAAGAACGCTTTCACGTGCCTGCATCCAAAAACGGTTGCCCTTGATGGTGTTGATTTCACCGTTGTGACCGAGTAAACGGAAGGGTTGTGCCAAATCCCAGGTCGGGAATGTGTTGGTGCTGAAACGGGAGTGAACCAGCGCAATGGCTGAAGTAAAGTTGGGGTGACTCAGGTCGGGGAAATAATCGCGCAACTGCATGGAGCTGAGCATTCCTTTGTAAACTATTCGTTTGGTGGAAAGGCTGACAATGTAAAAGTTTCGTTTTTCCGTCAATGTAGATTGAGCAGCTGCATTTTCTACTTTTTTGCGGGCAACGAAAAGCTTGCGTTCCAGTTCCTCTGGTTTTCCGGGACCGGTCACAACGATCTGCCTGATATTGGGTTCATTGGCTAGGGAGGTCACACCAAGGATGGAATTATTGACCGGAACTTCGCGAACGGCAAGTAGTTTCAACCCTTCTTTTTCCAGAATAGACGTCAGCATGGACATACACAACTCGTTTTCCTTTGTGTCTTTGGGGAAAAAGACCAGTCCGGTGCCATAGCTTCCACGTTCAGGAACGGGAATACCTTGCAGCAAAATGAATTCGTGAGGAATCTGAACCAGGATACCGGCTCCATCACCGGTTTTTTGGTCAGCGCCCTCCGCTCCGCGGTGGTTCATATTTTCCAGAACCTGCAAACCGCGCTCCACTATATCGTGGGTTCTTTCACCTGTTATGCGGGCCACAAAGCCCACCCCGCAGGCGTCATGCTCGTTTTCGGGATGATATAGTCCCTGAGCAATTGGATACTGTAACATAGATTCTTTTTATTTATGCCGGACTTAACTCAATTAAACCATCCTCCCGCGCTCGGGAGGATGGTTCCTTCTTCATAATTTTCTGCCTCGCGGCAGATATGGCCTCAAAAAAACTATGAAGGATGTAGGATCTATCGGATGAACAAGAGTTCGCGATACTTGGGCAACGTCCACATTTCGTTGTCAACAATCAGTTCCAACTTGTCGATGCTGTAACGGATTTCATTGAAATACGGAGCTACGGTATCGTGGTATGCGATGGCCTGTTCACGTGCGCTTTCCAGCTTGTTGGCAACCTTACGGGCGTCTACCATCTGACCAACTTTGGACTGGATGGTGTTCAAGTGGTTTTCAATCTGTTCGATCAGGGCAATCTTTTCAGCAGCCAGTTTTTCAAACTTGGACTTTTCGAACAAATCTTTCAGCTTGGAAACGTTATCGAGCAGGGAAGACTGGTATTTGGTGGCGACCGGAACGATGTGGTTCAAGGCCATGTCACCCAATACACGGGCTTCGATCTGAATTTTCTTGGTGTAGCTTTCCCATTTGACTTCGTTGCGGGCATGCAGTTCGACTTCAGTCATGACACCAGTTTTCACGAACATGTCAATTACTTCGGGTTTCAGGAAGGCATCAAATTGTATGGGCACGCTTACTTCACAGTCCAGACCACGTGCGGCAGCTTCAGCTTTCCACTCGTCGCTGTAACCGTTACCGTCGAAACGGATGGCTTTGGATGCAGTGATAAGTGTGCGGAGTACGGCGAAGATGGCTTTTTCTTTGGCTTCACCGGTGGCGATACGCTTCTTGACTTCTACATTGAATTCAGCAAGCTGAGCAGCTACAGCGGCGTTAAGGACGGTCATGGCGGAAGAACAGTTGGCGGAAGAACCTACGGCACGGAATTCGAAACGGTTGCCGGTGAAAGCGAACGGTGACGTACGGTTACGGTCCGTGTTGTCGATCAACAACTGAGGAATCTGGCCTACACCCATCTGGAAGACACCTTTTGCGTCAAATTTGATGGCTGCATCCGTTTCAGAAACTTCCAAAGCATCAAGAGCTGCAGTGAGTTGTTTGCCCAAGAAAGCAGAGATGATTGCGGGAGGAGCTTCGTTGGCGCCCAGACGGTGCTCGTTGGTGGCAGAAGCGATGGATGCCTTAATGACAGCATTGTATTTGTAAACGGCCATCAGGGTATTCACCAGGAAGGTGACGAACTGTAGGTTTTCTTCTGCATTTTTGCCCGGGTTGTACAAAAGCACGCCGGTATCGGTGCTAAGCGACCAGTTGTTGTGCTTACCGGAGCCATTGATGCCTGCAAAAGGCTTTTCGTGCATCAGCACCTGGAAATTATGATGTTTGGCCACTTTGTTCATAACATCCATCACGAGCAGGTTCTGGTCAACAGCCAAGTTACATTCTTCATAAATCGGAGCCAGTTCGAACTGGTTCGGAGCCACTTCGTTGTGACGGGTCTTCAGGGGCAAGCCCAATTTATAGCCTTCGAATTCGAGTTCCTTCATGAAAGCAGCAACGCGCAATGGAATGGAACCGAAATAGTGGTCTTCGAGCTGTTGGTTTTTGGAAGATTCGTGACCCATCAGGGTACGGCCGGTCAGCATCAAGTCGGGACGAGCGCTGTACAGGGATTCGTCCACGAGGAAATATTCTTGTTCCCATCCGAGGTTGGCCTGAACGCGTTTCACGTTCGGATCGAAAAATTGGCAGGTTTCGGTAGCAGCTTTATTGATGGCCGTGAGGGCTCTGAGAAGCGGCGTCTTGTAGTCAAGGGCTTCGCCGGTGTAGGATATGAAAATGGTTGGTATACAGAGCGTGTCGTCTACGATGAAAGCAGGTGATGAAGGATCCCATGCGGTATAACCACGGGCTTCGAAGGTGTTACGGATACCACCGCTGGGGAAGCTGGAAGCATCGGGTTCTTGTTGTGCGAGCAATTTGCCGTCGAATTCTTCGGCTACGGTACCTTTACCGGAATGTTCAATGAAGGAGTCATGCTTTTCGGCAGTTCCGTCGGTAAGAGGTTGGAACCAGTGCGTGTAGTGAGTGGCACCCATTTCCATAGCCCACATTTTCATGCCGGCAGCTACATGATTGGCGATCTCGCGATCCAAGCTTTTGCCATTATCAATGGCGCTCGACAACACTTTGTACGTATCTTTGGAAAGATATTTACGCATCTTATCGCGGTTGAACACATTAACGCCATAATAATCGGACGTTTTACTCATTGGAGCTGAAACAGCTACAGCTTTGTGGCCGAAGGCCTCTCTGACCAGGTGAAATCTAAGTGATGACATACGTTTGATTTATTGAGATTTAAATTTATTCTAAATGTGCCATAAGGTTATGCGATCCATGGCTTCGAGGGTGGCTTCCAGGCTGCCAAAGGCAGTGAGACGCACGTATCCTTGTCCGCTGGGGCCGAATCCGACTCCTGGCGTTCCGATCACATGGGCTTCCGCCAGCATCCGGTCAAAGAATGTCCAGGAATCCAGACCTTTGGGTGTCTTGAACCATATATAAGGTGCATTGATACCGCCGAAAACTTCCCATCCAAGACCAATCAGGGTATTGCGGATAATACCCGCATTTTCCAAATAACCTTTGATGTTTGCAGCGCTTTCTGCCCTGCCTTCGGCTGAATAAACGGCTTCGGCAGCTTTCTGAGTCACATAGGAGACACCATTGAATTTTGTCGTCTGCCTTCTGTTCCACAGCGGATTGAGCGCCACTTTTTCACCATTCTCGGCCTTGGCCATGCATTCTTTGGGAACCACGGTATATCCGCAACGCAGTCCAGTGAAACCGGCGGTCTTGGAAAAACTACGGAACTCGATGGCGCATTTCTTGGCGCCTTCAATTTCGTAGATGCTGTGCGGAACTTCACTTTCAGTAATGAAAGCCTCATACGCAGCATCGTATAGAATCAGAGCGCCTGTTGCCAAGGCATAATCCACCCATTCTTTCAATTGGGGCTTGGTCAGCGTCGTTCCGGTCGGATTGTTGGGGAAGCAGAGATAAATGATATCCACCGGCTTCTCCGGCAATGCGGGAATAAAGTTGTTTTCGGCGGTGCAGGGAAGGTAGACAATGTTGCTCCAGTTTCCGGTTTCAGAAATTTCCCCGGAGCGTCCGTCCATCACGTTGGTATCCACATAGACCGGGTATACCGGGTCTGTTACGGCGACTACATTTTTAGTAGCCAGGATACCGCCGATGTTTCCCATATCGCTTTTACAACCATCGCTGACGAAAACCTCGTCGGTTTCCAAATGAACCCCTCTGGGCTCAAAATCGCATTCGATAATTTTTTCTGTCAGGAAACGGTAGCCTTGTTCGGGTCCGTATCCCCTGAAAGTGCTGGCTGAAGCCATCTCATCCACGGCGTCGTGCATGGCTTTGATGACGGCAGGGGCCAGCGGTTTTGTCACATCACCGATTCCCATGGGAATCAGTTTTGCCTCGGGGTTTGCAGAACGAAAGTCGCTCACCTTTCTGGCTATTTCGGAGAAGAGGTATCTTCCCTGTAATTTCAAATAATTCTCGTTAACTAGGGCCATATCTGTTTTTTATAAAAGGATCTCACCTTCGAAAACCGTCACCGCGTCGCCGGTCATGTAAACGTGGTTGTTTTCGGCATTCCATTCGATCTGTAGAGTCCCACCCCGTAAATCAACCTGTGCTTTGCGGTGCAAAGCACCGCTAAGCACGCCGGCTACCAGCACAGCACAAGCGCCTGTACCGCAAGCCAGGGTTTCGCCTGCTCCTCGCTCCCATACACGCATTTTAACGTGTTCGTTATCGATGATTTCGACAAATTCAGTATTGGTTCGTTTGGGGAAAAGTTCGTTGTGTTCGAAGTCCGGGCCAATGATCGGGAGGTTTAGTGCTTCGATGCCTTCCGTGAAGATGACGGCGTGGGGGTTGCCCATCGACACTCCGTTCAGCAGGTATTCTTTTCCGCGAACGGTAACTGGTACCTGAATGGCATAATCACCGGGGAAATCCATCGGTATGTTGACCGGCTCGAGAATGGGCTCTCCCATGTCTACGCGGACAGTGCTCACTTTACCGTCGACCACTGTCAAATCCAGTACTTTAATGCCGGCTTTCGTTTCGAGGGTGACCGATTGCTTATCGGTCAATCCATTGTCAAAAACATATTTGCCGATGCAGCGGGTTGCGTTTCCGCACATTTCTGATTCTGAACCGTCCGAGTTGAACATGCGCATACCAAAGTCGGCGCAATCGGAGGTCGTGATCAAAACCAGGCCGTCCGACCCGATTCCAAAATGCCGGTCACTGATGCGGATTGCAATTTCAGAGGGGTTCAACACCTGTTCCTGCATTGCGTTCACGTATATGTAGTCGTTTCCGGCTCCATGCATTTTCGTAAACTTCATAGCGTTTTTTGTCTTTTTGAGGTCAAACAAATTTCTATGCAAATATAGTAGATAATTTTATTATTTCAATAAAAAAAAGCATTTTAATAGACAATAATCCTTTTAAACTTTCATTTTGTATCATTAAGTAACTAATTAATGGTATTTTATAACATTATGACACCTAACTAATACACTTCCGAAGAAAACGATAAATATTATTTTGCTATTATATGCGAATTCTACCTATCTTTTTAACACTATATTTTATATATTGATGTCTTTTTGGAATTTCAGACAATCTAAAGTGTCATTCTGCCACAAATAGCCAAATGTTCGTTTATTACAAACAGTCATTTTTCGTGACTCGGCATAGTCGAAGCAAGCTTCGCCTCTGCGCTTGCTACTCAAAATGTTCGTTTATTAAAAACAGTCATTTTTCGTGACTCGGCATAGTCGAAGCAAGCTTCGCCTCTGCGCTTGCTACTCAAAATGTTCATTTTGACTATTATGCACAAAAAGGGTCAACCGAGGTTTTCTAAGGTAGTTGCGTTGTGATGTTTGTCACGATATTCAGTGGGTGTCATCCCGTAGCGCTGCTTGAAGCATTTGCTGAAATAGCGGGAATCGTTCATGCCGACCATGTAGGTGATCTGGGAGACGGTGTACTCTCCCACTTCAAGAAGCTGAGCTGCCCGCTTGATACGGACTTCGCGGATGTATTCATTGGGCGACAGGCCAGTGAGGCTCTTCAGTTTGTTGAAGAAAACCGTTCGTCCGTAGCCAGCCATGGAACACAATTGTTCGACTGAGAAGGCTCCGTTGGAGATGTTTTTTTCCATGACCGACATGAGTCGCTGCATGAATTCGTCGTCACGGCTGTGTGCCTGTGGCATGGGAACTTCAATTTCCACATTGCCAGGATCGTTGCCAGGTAAGAGGAAGCGGTCGCGGTAGACCGACTGAAGTTTACGCCTCTGTTCCAGGAGGTTGCTTACACGAGCTTCCAGAAACGTGGCGCTGAAGGGTTTGGTTATGTAATCATCAGCACCCATGTTCAGGCATTCCAATTTACTCTCCATATTGGTCATTGCAGTGAGCACCACAACCGGAATGTGACAGGTTCGATCATCGTTCTTGACCAATCGGACGAATTCGTTGCCGGTCATCTTCGGCATCATCAGGTCGGTGATGATGAAATCAGGCAACAGACTTTGCGTCATTTCCCAGGCAGCCTCCCCGTCGGCGGCTTCAGCCACTCTGTATTTACGGCCGAGTACCGTGCGCAGGAAGGGGCGCAGATCGGGGTTATCCTCGACAATGAGGACCATGTGCATGTCTTCCCTATTCACATGACTGGAATCCACCTGTTCATTTTCAGGCAATTGCAGGTTCGGATCGGCAGAAATGTCATCGTTCAGGATGAAATCCACCTCCTTGCCAAAATGAGCGACACCCAGCTTGAAGCGGATTTCGAAAGTGGCACCAGCACCTACACTGCTGACAACTGCAATGGTTGCCCCGTGCAAGTCAACCAGTTCTTTAACCAGAGAAAGCCCGATGCCGGTACTTCGTTTGGGTGCATCTATTCCTTCGTCCCCTGAATAAAAGCGGTCGAAAATGAGATTTTGCCTGGTTTTATCGATGCCGATACCCTCATCGATCACTTGCAGGATGGCAGTTCCTTCCTCCACAGACAAGCGGACCCTGATGGCCTTTTCTGCAGGGGTGAATTTAAAGGCATTGGAAAGCAGGTTAAAAACAATGGTATCGAAATTGTTGGGGTCCAGCCAAACCAGAATGCCGTTGCTTTCGTCTTCTACACTGAAATGGATGTGCTTCTCACGGGCGATTTCCTCAAAATTGAGGCAGGTTTGCTGCACTGCTTCAGCGAAATGCGTTTCCTGCAGGCGCAAGCGCATCTTTTTATTCTGCACCTTGCGGAAGTCGAGAATCTGGTTCAGCAGACGGCTCATGCGATCCGTATTCCGCTGCATGGTCAGCAATTGATGGCGCACCGGGTCGGACACATCTTCTTCCTTGAGTATATGTTCCAGGGGGGCAGAAATCAAGGTCATCGGCGTACGCAACTCATGCGAAATGTCGGTGAAGAATCGAAGCTTGATGTCACTGATTTGCTGCTCTAGCTTGACGTCGTTCTTCAGTTGCAGATACACATAGAATAGGTATAGGGTACCCCATACAGCCAAAACCGCCAAAATAACGTAAAGCAAATAGGCCCAAATGGTTTGCCAAAAGGATGGCAACACATTGATTTCCAATTTTCTGATCTTATCACTCCAAACACCGTCGCTGTTGGTGCACTTCACCAGCAACGTGTACTTGCCTCGGGGGACGCTGGTATAGGTCGCAACCCGCGCTTTCTGCAGGGTATTCCAATTATCCTCGAAACCTTCCAGTTTATACGCATATTGGATGTTTTCAGGCGTTTGGAAATCCAGTGCGGAAAACTCAATGCTGAAGGTACGCTGCAAATGGTTGAGCCTGATTTCGGAACAATCGTCGAGGCTGGTTTTTAGTGGGCTGTCCTCTCCGCCCACCACGGCATCCCTGCCGAAAATCTGCAGACGGGTGAGTGCAATGCTGGGCGCGAAGCTGTTTCGCTTCACTTTTTCAGGCGAGAAATCATAGAATCCGGTTGAGTTTCCAAACAGCAAAGAACCATCGGCTGAACGGTACACGGAGGACTCCAGAAAATCACCGGCATCCAACCCATTGGCCAGGCTGTAACGATCGCAGTCCTTGCTCACCGGGTCGAAGCGTGCCAGCACGTTTTCGGAAGTGAGCCACAATTTCTTTTGCTTGTCTTCGATCAGACTCAGCACGATGTCGGTATGAAAACCGCTTCTGGTGTCAAAACCCTGTAATTCAGGGGCTGCACCAAGTTTGTAATTCTTACAAACGATGAGCCCGCCTCCAAAAGTGCCAAACCACACATGGCCTTTGGAATCGCATAAAATCTGGTATATATCACTTATATTCAGCGCCTTAAGCAATTTTGAATCCCTATTATAATGGAAAAACTTGATATCGGAAGCCTTTTTGAAACTGTCCGAAAAGACTAGGAAGCCATTGGTGGTACCTACCCAGATGTTTCCGTTCTTATCACCGTCAATGCAACGAACCCGCGGACAGGCCTCAGCCGGATAGCCGGTCAGTTCATTTTTGCCAGACAGGAAACGGAATGCCCCATCCTGCTCATCCACCAAAATGAGTCCACCTTCGTAGGAAGCAATCCACAGACGGCCGCGGTGGTCTTCGTACAAATCATAGAGGTTGTTGCTCGGGAGATCGTATTTCCCGGGCATGCGGTTGAAGAAGGTCAGCTTGAAAGAGGTTTCCGTTTTCGGCTGAACCAAAACCAAGCCTTGCCCCTTGGTAGCCAGCCAAATACGGCCTTTTTTATCCTGCAGGATGTTGTAAACGGCCAGCTTCATGTCGCCCGACGGTTTCAGGGAACCATCGCGGCAAAGCACACCCAGTGATTGATGAGTTGCATTCAAAATGCGCAGCTCGCCCGCCTTGGATCCCACCCAGATGTTGCCATTCGCATCACGGAACAGGGAACGGATATCGGGCGTACCGGTATGGATGTAGCGTTCCATCGATTGAAAATGGAAATCGCGGTTGCGCTGCACACATTTATAAATACCCTGGCTGCCGGCGCAGATCCAAAGAATGCCTTCCGGATCGGCCCAAGCTACCTGGATGTTGGTCTTGAATACGCAACCCGGATCGGCTGGATTGTTGTAGAACCAGCGCAGCTGATGGCTGTTCCGGTCGTAAGGGAAAAGCGTTCCCTCCCGAGAGTGTACCCACAAGGTTTTGAAGGCATCCTCGAACACGAAAAAGCTGGTTTGCTGGGAAGCGTTGCGGATTTCGAACGGTGTCTTCTGCCAAAGATATTCGAAAGTCTGGGTTTTTGGAATGAAATGCAGAACACCAGGTTCGTTGATGGCCATCCAGATTTCACCGTAACTGTCAATGTAGGGGTCGGAAATGACATTGCTGCGCATCGTGGGATAATGCGCTTTGTCGTAGTAATCGGTCTGACCACTGCTGGGATTGAAAATGAAGAAGCCTTCGCTGGCAGAAGCGGCAAAAAGCCGTCCATCAGGCATTTTGAGCAAGGATGTAATATCGGAACGGAATGCCGTCTGAATTTGGCGAAAGGTTTTACTGGACAAGTTGTAGGAAAGCAGCTTACCTGCAGCTGCTCCGAAATAGAGTTCAGCCTTGGTTTCCAGTTTGCAGAAAAAAGCCTGGGACAATTGAATGTCCGAAGGCGTCTTCTCGCGGAAAAGCACGGTCGGTAGCTTCTCTCCGTTCAATTTCCGTGCCAATCCTTTGTCAGACAAAACCCAGGTTGTCCCCTCGGTATCCATGAATACTTGGTTGACCAAACCGAAAGTCTTGCCTTTTTCGCCCGAAAACGGTTCTTCAATGTCCAACTCGCCGGATTTGGAATCCGAATTGACTTGATACAGGCCTCCATTTTGGAGAGCGCACCAGACTTCCCCGTTGTCGAGCACCCATACGGTTCTGAACTTGTCGTAATTGCCACTCACCGTATTCCCTTTGGAAACCCTGACAAAACGCTCGGTGCAGGGGCTAAAACGATACAGCAGGTCGTCGTAGGTTTTCAACCAGAGATTTCCGGACTTGTCTTCCCGAATCCAGTCGATACGGGTATGCAGCGGACTGTTTTGGTCCAGCGGATTCGGATTGCCTTTATATACGGTGAAGCGATAGCCGTCAAATTTGTTCAGACCGTCCCAGGTGCCGAACCACATCAGCCCTTTTCGATCCTTGTGGACGGAAACGACGGTATTCTGTGAAAGGCCCTGATCGGTAGTGAAATGGGTCAGAAGTGCCTGATTCTGGGCCTTTGCCGTAAAGACAAAGAGCAGCAGGAGCCCTCCCAAAAGGAAAGGCTGCAACCGTTTAGAATCAGCTATCCGACGCATGTTCATACCTTATTTTTCAACCCTGAACCAATCGATATCCAGCCATCCGCCATCGTTGATTACGTTTTGACGGGTGCAGAAGAAGCCCATTTTGGCTCCGATCCATTTGCCTTCACGGGCAGGAAACGATGCGCCCAGATCTGTAAAACTTTTTCCATCAAGACTGTAACTGAATTGAGTATTTTTTCCACCGGTGAAACAGATGCGGACGTACAATTCCTTGACTTTCAGCGGCAAGGAGGCTTTCACTTCCTCGACTCCGCCTTTATCAGCCTTCAAACAGACATTTTGGGAAAGCACCACACCTTCCTTGGTGTTTTCCATTGAAAGCAAGGCGTAATCGTAACCGATCATTACAAAACCGGCACGTTCGCCAATATATTTATCTGTAGGTTCAAAACGGATCTTTGCAGTGGCGGTGAATTCGGGAGCAGGTAATTTCTGAAGAAGCAGGTTTGGTATATCCCAGAGGCTCTTGTAGTTATCAGGAACTTTATACGAATACAGCCTCAACCAACCGCCGTTCAAGGGATTGCAGAAATGCCAGTAGGCCACCGGATTGGCATGCCATTGCCATTGCAAGCCCAATGCATTGGACGTAAATTCGTCGCTTTCAGCAGGAGTTTCAATCGGATAGGTTTTGCCGACGTTGGGCTTGGTATATTCCGAAACGGGCTCCCCACAACCGGTATTCTTTTTATCAACGCCGATGACAGGCCAGTCGTTCACCCACTTCATGGGGTTCAAATGGACAATGCGTCCGACAGTGCCCACGTCCTGAAAATTCAGGAACCAGTCTTCACCGGTATCTGTAGTCACCCAAGCGCCCTGGTGAGGGCCGTTGATCTTGGTACCCCCTTGCTGCATCACGGTGCGGGCTTCGTAGGGTCCGAAAATATCCTTGGAACGCATCACCACTTGCCAACCGGTAGCAACACCGCCTGCAGGTGCAAAAATGTAGTAATAATCGTTCCGCTTGTACAATTTGGAGCCTTCGATGGTTTCATTGCCCTGATGGCCGTCGTATACAATGCGTCCGTCACCAATCATTTTGGTACCGTCAGTATTCATTTTAGACATCAGGATCACCGACTTGTTTCCGGCTCTGCTTCCTGCAAGCGCGTACGACAAATACATTTGACCGTCGGTATCCCAGAACGGGCAGCAGTCGATCAGGCCTTTGCCTTTCTTGACCAAAACGGGTTCTGACCAGGGGCCTTCCACTTTGACGGCTTTCACCATGTAAAACCCAAAATCGGGATCCGGATAATACACATAGAACTCGTTGTTGTGGTAACGAATGGCCGGCGCCCAAACACCATTGCCATGTTGGGGTTTATTGAAAACGTCCTCCGGAACTTGGTGTTCCAGGGCATAACCGGCAACTTTCCAATTCACCAGATCCTTGGACGACAGGATGGGTAAACCCGGTGCACAGTTGAAACTGGAGGCCACTATATAATAGGTATCCCCTGCTTTGCAAGCATCCGGGTCGGAATAATCCGAATAAAGGATTGGATTTTTGTATTTACCATTTCCGAGATCGGCCACCCAGACATTCGATTTGTTTTGACTGTTAATGGAAAGCATGCTCCCGGCAAGCAGCAGGAACAGGATCAATTTGGTGCGCATGTTTTTAGGATTTGATTCAGCTACAAATATAGATAAAAGCATGTCAAGGAAGGGTGGTGAATTGACGAAAAAAGAGGGTCTCATTGCTGCGACCCTCTTCATTCTGATTTTATAAAAGATTAGAATTTTTCGGACATTCGCTTGTAACCGTTGTAACGCCATTTGGCATTTTCTTCAGCTTTAACGAACAACTCTTTAGCTTCTTTCGGGAACGTTTTGGTCAGGGAGTTGTAGCGAACTTCACCCATGAGGAAATCCTGAAACTTGCTCCAATCGGGTTCCTTGCTGTCCAGCTGCATGGGGTTCAGCCCCTGAGCTTCCATTTCGGGATTGAAACGATACAAGTGCCAGTAACCGCATTCAACGGCATCTTTCTGTTCCTGCTGCGCTTTACCCATCCCTGCTTTCAAGCCGTGGCTGATGCAAGGGGAGTAAGCAATGATGAGGGAAGGTCCGTTGTAGGCTTCGGCTTCGCGAATGGCTTTCAGCGTTTGTGACTGGCTGGAACCCATGGCGATTTGAGCAACATAGACATAACCGTAGGTGGCTGCAATCATACCCAGGTCTTTCTTGCGAACGCGTTTGCCTGAAGCGGCAAATTTGGCTACAGCACCAACGGGCGTAGATTTGGAAGACTGGCCACCGGTGTTGGAATACACTTCGGTATCCACCACCAAGATGTTCACGTTCTTACCGGATGCCAATACATGGTCGAGACCGCCGAAACCGATGTCATAACCCCAACCGTCACCACCGATGATCCACTGGGATTTCTTGATGATGTATTTGGTAAGGGGACGGATGGCTTTGCACGTATCGCAATCGCATGCATTCACCAATGGAGTAATAAGGGCCTCGAGTTCAATCGTTTTGGCGGTGACTTCGCGGTTTTCCAACCATTCGGTGAAATAACCTTTCAGTTCGTCGCTGCAACTATCGCAGGTCAGTCCTTTCTGGAAGAGTCCGGCCAAACGGTCACGGAACGTATCCACAGCGAAGACCATACCCAAACCGAATTCGGCGTTGTCTTCAAACAAGGAATTTGCCCATGCGGCACCGTGACCTTCTGCATTTTTGGTGTAGGGGGTGGAAGGCGCAGAGCCGGAGTAAATGGAGGTACAACCCGTAGCGTTGGCTACCATCTGGCGGTCGCCGAAGAGCTGGGTGATCAGTTTGATATACGGAGTTTCACCACAACCGGAGCAAGCACCGGAGAACTCAAACAACGGCGTAGCGAACTGTGAATTCTTTACATTCGACTGAATATCGACCAAGTGTTGTTTGGTTTTCACATTCTTCACGGAAAATTCCCAGTTGGCCTGGTTGGGGAGTTGACCTTCAATCGGGGTCATTTCCAGTGCCTTGGCACCTCTGTTGCCCGGACAAACATCGGCGCAGTTGCCGCAACCCAGACAGTCGAGCACATCTACCTGGATGCGGAAGGTCGTACCTGCGAATTGCTTGCCGGTGGTTTTAAGCGTTACATAACCTTCGGGCTGCATATCCTGTTCATTAGCATCGAGAACGAACGGACGGATGGAAGCGTGCGGACAAACGTAGGCGCATTGGTTGCATTGGATACAGTTGTCGGCATTCCAAACAGGAACGTTGGCAGCTACACCACGCTTGTCATACGCTGCGGTGCCTTGATCCCAGGTACCGTCTTCGCGACCTTTGAAGGCAGAAACGGGAAGGTCGTCACCGGCTTGTGCATTGATAGGCATCACGACATTGCGGATGAAATCGGGAATGGAAGCATCGAAAACTGCTTTTTCATCCTCCAGTTTGGCCCATTCAGCAGGGACCTCAACCTTGACATAATCACCACCGCGGTCTACAGCGGCGTAGTTCATTTTCACGATGGATTCCCCTTTTTTGCCGTAAGACTTGTTAATGGCATATTTCATCTTGTCTACAGCCAATTCGTAGGGAATCACGTTGGTGATCTTGAAGAACGCAGACTGCAAAATGGTGTTGGTGCGGTTACCTAAACCAATTTCTTGTGCGATGTCGGTGGCGTTGATGATGTAAAAGGTGATGTTGTTTTCGGCCAAGTATCTTTTAACCTTGTTCGGAAGGTGTTTCTTCACTTCTTCGGCATTCCATACCGTGTTCAGCAGGAAGGTACCGTTCTTCTTCAGACCTTTGGTGACATCGTACAGTTTCAGATATGCCTGAACATGGCAAGCAACAAAGTCAGGAGTCGTTACCAAATACGTGGAACGGATTTCAGCATCACCGAAACGCAGGTGCGAGCAGGTGAAACCTCCGGATTTCTTGGAGTCGTAAGCAAAATAAGCCTGAACTTTCTTGTCGGTGTTGTCACCGATGATCTTGATGGAGTTCTTGTTGGCACCTACCGTTCCGTCAGCACCCAAACCGTAAAATTTGGCTTCGTACGTTCCAGCAGCGCCCATGGGGATTTCCGGTTTCAGGTTGAGGGATGTGAAGGTTACGTCGTCCACGATACCCACCGTAAAGTGGTTTCTCGGCATTTTCATAGCCAGGTTCTCGTAGATGGCCAAAACCGATGCAGGAGTAAAGTCTTTGGAAGACAGGCCGTAGCGACCACCTACGATAACGGGAGCATTTTCCGTGCCGTAGAAACAGTCTTTAACATCCAGGTAAAGCGGTTCACCGGTGGCACCCGGTTCTTTGGTACGGTCAAGTACGCAAATGTTATGGGCAGTTTTAGGGACGGCAGCCAAGAAATGCTTGGCGGAGAACGGACGGTAAAGGTGAACTGCCACCATACCAACCTTTTCGCCTTTGGCATTCAGGTAATCGATACCTTCACGCAGTGCTTCAGTGCTGGAACCCATGGCAATAACCACGCGGTCTGCATCGGGAGCACCGTAATAATCGAACAAGCCGTAGTTGCGACCGGTTATCTTGTTCATTTCGTTGATATATTCTTCAACAATTGGAACGACATTGTCGTAGAACGGATTGCAGGCTTCGCGGGATTGGAAGTAAGTGTCCGGATTCTGTGCAGTACCACGGGCCACCGGATTTTGAGGATTCAGGGCACGTTCACGGAATTCAGCCAATGATTTCTGGTCGATGAGGGAAGCCACATCAGCCATATCCATTTCTTCGATTTTCTGGATTTCGTGCGAGGTACGGAAACCGTCGAAGAAGTGTACGAACGGAATGCGGGTTTTGATGGAGGCCAAGTGAGCTACGGCAGCCAGGTCCATCACTTCCTGTACGGAACCGGTGGCTAACATGGCGCAACCTGTCTGACGAACAGCCATCACATCTTGATGGTCGCCAAAAATGGAAAGAGCCTGAGCAGCCAAAGAGCGGGCAGATACGTGGTAAACACCGGGAAGCAATTCACCGGCAACCTTGTACATGTTGGGGACCATCAGCAACAACCCCTGAGAGGCTGTAAACGTATTGGCCAGAACACCAGCCTGAAGGGCTCCATGCATGGCACCAGCAGCGCCACCTTCCGATTGCATTTCCTGCACCTGAACGGTTTCGCCAAAGATGTTCTTTCTGCCGGCAGCAGCCCACTCGTCCACGTATTCAGCCATCGTGGAGGACGGAGTGATGGGGTAAATGGCGGCCACTTCGCTGAACATGTAAGCGATGTGTGCGGCAGCCTGATTGCCATCACAAGTCAAAAACTTTTTCTGTTTCGTCATAGGATTCTTAAATTTGAGTGTATATGAATTTGTTTGTCTAGTATAAAAAGCCGAAAAGCCACAATGGGATCACGTTGTCACGTCCCGAATTGAGCTTATCCAAGGCGTACCAAAAGGAGGGATTGTTTTTCCCGTTGAGCTTTGTGCTGCAAATCTGGAAAAGCTCGGTTCCGTTCAATGTGAAATGGGCACTTTTGCGACCTATGTTTACTTTGTTGTCCCGATGAAGGGTGTTGTAGAAGAAGGTTTCACAAAGGGCTTGCTGGTCGACTTTCAGTTTATCCTGTAACACATACATCAGATTGGTATTGTGCAGGTAAATCTTGGAGGGTTTCTTCGGATAGGCTTCACCGACAGGATAAAGTGTATCGATGAGTCTGGCGTCCTTGAGGTACTTGATGTAGTTCATCACCGTAGCCCTGGAAATTTCAATTTCGGTGCTAAGCTGGCTGATGTTGGGAATGCAGGGTGCATCCACGCCGATGAGGTACAACAGGTTCCGTATCTTGGAAAGGTATTTGAGGTCAATCTGCTTGATGAGCAGGATGTCCACCTCAATCATCATGTTCATGGTTTTGAGCAGGTTTTCCGAGAAATTTCGTTTCTCTAAGAAAAACGGGTAGAAACCGTGGTGAATATAATCCTGGAAATAATCGAGCGGACTGACTTTGGAAAGAATTTCTTCTGCAATCTTCTCGTGGTTTTCAAGAATTTCGTCGAGGGTATTGACCGGGAAATCGGTTCCGGCCATGAGGTTCAGGAACTCTCGAAATGAGAATCCGCGGAGGTTGTACGATTTCACGATGTCCACCAAATCTGGGTTTTCTTCTTTAAGACGCATGACGGGAGAACCTGAAAAAATCACGTGAAGGTCGGGGCATGAGTCATTAATTGCTCGCAGGTTACTGGACCAATTTGGGTCTTTGAACACTTGGTCGATGATAAGGGTCTTGCCTCCACGCTGGCAGAATTCCCTGGCAAAATCCACGAGATTGTGCTGTGTGAAATAGAAATGGTTGAGGTTGATGTACAGACAGGAGCGATCGGTGCCGAATTTCTCCCTGGCGTATTCGAGTAGAAAGGAGGTCTTGCCCACACCACGACTGCCCTTTATGCCTATGAGTCGGTCGTCCCAGTTGATTTCGTCCATCAACTGCCGCCGAACATGTGTGTGTACATGTTCCACCAGATATTTGTGGGTGCGGTAGAACCTTTCCATAGCCAAATGTGTTTTTGGGAAACGCAAAGATAGATAAATAATTCTGTATTTTGCAAAGTGTGGATAGCAAAATGAGGTTTTTTACATTTTAAAAGCAATAGGAAGTTTTATATTTGGATTCATTACATATAATCTGCCATTTATGTTTGGTTTTAATACATAAAATAGTAGTTTATTGTTTGGATCCATTACAATAAGTCGTATATTTGACCTCTAAACCATTAAATAATGTTTCAAAGAAAATCATTGGAGGGGCTCAGAGACTGGAGTTTAAAAACGAAACACAAGCCATTGATCATCCGAGGAGCCCGACAAGTCGGAAAGACCACCTTGATCAACGAATTCAGCAAGCAATTTGACGCCTTTTTATCCTTAAATCTGGACAAAAAGGAGGAAAAAGCCTTGTTTGAAAAAGAGGATTCCGCCGAACAGATTCTAATGACCATTTTCCTGCTTAAAAACCAAATCCGAGTGAAGGGCCGGACGTTGCTTTTCATCGATGAGATACAAAACTCGCCCAAGGCCGTGGCGCTGCTTCGCTATTTTTACGAAGACATCCCCGAGTTGTATGTGATTGCCGCCGGCTCATTGCTTGAAAGCCTGATAGACAACCAAATTTCTTTCCCGGTCGGACGGGTGGAGTACATGGCATTGCGACCCTGTTCATTTGTTGAATTTCTGGACGCCATGGGTGAAAAAGCGCTCAAACAAGCCTTGGAGTCAGCATCCATTCCTGAAGCACTGCATCCAAAGACCCTGCGTCTGTTTAATGAATTCGTACTTGTGGGAGGTATGCCGGAGGCAGTGGCTTCTTACGCTGAAAACAAGGACATTGTTGCACTGAACTCCATTTATGAAACCTTGCTGACCGGTTATCGGGAAGATGCCGAAAAATATGCCCAAGGCAATGCCAATCTACATGTCTTAAGATACATTCTCAACAACGGTTGGTCGCATGCGGGAGAACGCATTCGTTTTGAAAAGTTTGCATCCTCCAATTACCGTTCCCGTGAAATGGGTGAAGCATTTCGTACGTTGGAGAAGGCGATGTTGCTGGAACTCGTCTATCCGGCAACCAACTCGGACCTACCCATACAACCCGATTGCAAGAAAGCCCCCAAACTGTATTGGCTGGATACAGGTCTGGTCAACTATGTTTCCAATTTTCAAAAGGAATTGTTCCAATTGAAAGACATCAGCGATGCCTGGAAAGGAAAAATTGCCGAACATATTGTCGGACAGGAACTTTTATCATCGAACCGATTGGTCTCGGCGAAGCGGTACTTTTGGGTGCGGGAGGCAAAAAATGCACAGTCGGAGTTGGATTTCCTCTTCTACTACGATGGGCATGTTTTGCCGGTTGAAGTCAAGTCCGGATACAACTCGAAACTGAAGTCGTTGCATTGGTTTATGGAATCCTCCTCCGAAAACGTAGCCCTGCGATTCTGGGGCCAGCCTTTTTCCTGGGATATCGTAACGATGCCTTCGGGCAAGAAGTTCAGGCTTTACAACCTGCCGTTTTATTATGCAGGTGTTTTGAATGCATTTCTCAGGCAAGCAGATTTTAGCGGCTCATTTTGACATTTCGAACCACCTCGGTCACCATGGTCTTCAACTCCTCCAGGAACAGACTTGAGTCGTATTCCTTGCGCTCGATCTGACGGAGTTTCTTCTCCCAAAGGCCAGTGAGTTCAGCCGATTTGAGCAGTTCCTCGCTGATGTGACCGATCAAATCGATTCCAGTCGTGGTGGCAATGAGGTTCTTACGCTCCTTGCGGATGTAGGTACGTTTGAATAGGGTTTCAATAATATTGGCACGCGTGGAGGGCCGGCCAATGCCATTTTCTTTCAACGCATCTCTTAAATCCTCATTTTCAACAAGTTTACCAGCGGTTTCCATGGCACGGAGCAGGGTTGCTTCGGTGTAAGGCTTTGGCGGTTGTGTCTGTTTTTCAGCCAAATCCGGCACATGCGGACCGGATTCACCTTTAACGAACAATGGCAAGGTTCGCTCTTCATCCTGAGGCTTTTCGTCTTCTTCCGTGGTCGTTTCCTTTTCGAAAACCACCCGCCAACCCGGTTCTAGAATCTGCTTGCCAGTCACCTTGAAAGGTATGTCACTGACATCGCCCATCACCGTGGTGGTTGAGAATTTGCAGTCCGGATAAAACGCCGCGATAAACCGCCTGGTCACCATATCATACACTTTCCGCTCTTCCGCCGTCAAATTCATCGACTGAACCCCAGTCGGGATGATGGCGTGGTGATCCGTCACCTTGCTGTTGTCGAAAACCTTCTTGGTCTTGGGAATTTTGGTCGCCAGAACAGGTGCCGTCAGCGCAGCATAATCTTTCAGACCCTTCAGCGTCGGCTCGATTTTAGGATAAATGTCGTCACTCAAAAAAGTCGTGTCCACGCGCGGATAGGTGGTCAGTTTCTTTTCGTAAAGCGATTGAATCAGCTTGAGTGTTTCATCGGCTGAAAACGCAAATTTCTTATTGCATTCCACCTGTAACGAAGTCAGGTCGAACAGTCTTGGTGGTGCTTCCGTACCTTTCTTGGCTGAGGAATCCATAATAACGAACGGTGCATCAGAAACTTTTTGCAGGAAATCCTCCCCTTCCTCCTTCGTCGTAAATCTTCCTTTGGTGGCCGAAAACGTGGTGTCACGGTACACCGTCTTGAGTTCCCAATACGTCTGTGGAACAAAGTTCTCAATTTCCAGCTGGCGGTTCACAATCAATGCCAGCGTTGGTGTCTGAACCCTGCCGATGGAGAGCACCTGACCTTTGGGCGCATATTTGACCGTGTACAGCCGAGTCGCGTTCATTCCCAGCAACCAGTCCCCGATGGCCCGCAACATTCCTGCTTCGTACAGCGATTTGAAATCTTCCTGCGGTTTCAGCTTTGTGAAACCTTCTTTGATAGCTTCTGAAGTCAGGGACGAAATCCACAGACGCTTCACCGGGCAATGGCAGCCCGCCTTCTGCATGACCCAACGCTGAATCAGCTCTCCCTCCTGCCCCGCATCCCCGCAATTGATGACTTCATCCGCCTGGGACATCAGTTTCTCAATGACGGAAAACTGCTTCTTATAGCCCTCGTTTTCAATCAGTTTGATACCGAAACGCGGCGGGATCATGGGCAGGAAATTCAAGTTCCATGACTTCCATTCCGAAGTGTATTCGTGGGGTTCTTTCAGCGTGCAAAGATGGCCGAAGGTCCAGGTGACCTGGTACCCGTTCCCTTCCAAGTAACCGTCCTTTTTCGCGTTCGCACCAAGGATGGCAGCGATTTCACGGGCGACACTGGGTTTTTCGGCGATACAGACTATCATGACGTTTATTAAGCTGACAAAGATAACCCGCGATTCGTTATAAAACCAAAAAACTTAAAAAATGATACCTGTTCGAAGTCAGATTTCGCACTTTTTCCGGTCATTTTTGTTCTATATTTGCAGTTGAGTTCCTCATTCAAAACACCTTATATGAAAACCACCCAGCACTTGCTCGTTCTTCTTTTCCTTTATATCCTGACTTTCAATACCTACGCCCAGATGCAGGAACCATTGTGGGTAAAAGAAGTAGGAGCAAAAACCAAACCCAACAAATCGAACCTATTTAATGCCAATGAATTCGGCGCCACGAACGACAGCACGAGACTCAGCACCAAAGCCATTCAAGCCGCAATTGACGCCTGTTCAGCCAAAGGTGGCGGCATGGTGACCTTCCTTCCCGGAAAATACCTGACCGGGTCGCTTTTTCTCAAAAAAGGCGTGAATTTTCATCTGGACAAAGGGGTGGTTCTCTTGGGAAGCCCTTCTTTGAAAGATTACCCTGAAATCGACACCCGCGTGGCAGGCATCGAAATGAAATGGCCAGCAGCCCTCATCAATATTCTGGATCAGGAAAACGTAAGCATTTCCGGCGATGGAAAGATCGACGCACAAGGCAAGCCTTTTTGGGACAGTTACGGGGCAATGCGTGCCGATTACACCCCCAAAGGCTTGCGCTGGATTGTCGATTACGATTGCAAACGCCCGCGTTGCGTACTGGTACAGAACTCCAAAAACATCACGGTTTCCGAAGTCACCATTCAGCGGTCTGGATTCTGGACGATTCAGGTGTTGTATTCCACCTACGTCACAGTAAACAAGGTCATTATACGAAATAACGTTGGCGGTCATGGCCCAAGCACCGACGGCATCGACATTGATTCCTCCGTGAAAGTCTTGGTCGAAAACTGCGACATCGACTGCAACGACGACAATTTTTGCCTGAAAGCAGGCCGTGATGCCGATGGCTTGCGCGTGAACCGACCCTGCGAATACATCGTCATCCGCAACTGCGTGGCCGGTGCCGGCGGCGGTCTTATCACCTGCGGCAGCGAAACCTCAGGCAGCATCCGCAACATCTGGGTGGACAACCTTTCCGCCAACGGCACATCCGTCGGTTTCCGAGTAAAATCGGCCTTAAACCGCGGTGGTGTGGTCGAAAACATTTTCATCAACAACCTGACTATGAAGAATGTAGCCGTTCCCATCGAAGTTACCACGAACTGGAACCCTTCCTATAGCTATTCCGAACTGCCCAAAGCATACAACTACGACAGCATCCCCGTCCATTGGAAAAAATTACTAGAAAAGGTTCCTGCCGCTCAAGGCATTCCCATTTTTCGCAAAATCTATGTAAACAACCTCGTGGCTACGGGTGCCCGCCGAGCCATCAGTGTTTCCGGCATGGCTGAATCCATCGTGGATGGCTTCTTTCTGACCAACGTCAGCATCGAAGCGCGTTCAGCCGGGAGCATCAATTATAGCCAAGACTGGCGATTTAGTAATGTAAAGATCATTGCGCCGGATAGTTTGAAAGTGACGAATTGTACGGATATGCAACTGAAATGAAGAAGACATTACTCCTTTTCCTGCTAAGTGTTAGTCTAAGCACCATTATTCAAGCACAAGTTGTAACTATTGACCGGAAACTTACTTCATGGCCTGATGCAGAAGGGCACATTGTCATTCCTGACACCGTCGAATCCATTAACGGCTATGTCTTTTACAACAACAAAAAAATAAAAAGCGTAGTCATTCCCAGCTCCGTCAAATTGATTGGAATCTATGCTTTTTACAACTGTGATTCGCTAACCAGGATTTACAATGGTGAAGGGATCACTTTAATAGGCAATTGCGCCTTTACCAATTGCTTACTTCTGGACTCCATTCAATTGAGCAATTCAATCAAAACCATTTCTTCGAGTGCTTTTTCAAATTGTAAATCCCTGAGTTCCATACGACTTCCAGATAAGATAACCTCCGTCTCAGATTATTGTTTCTATTATTGCACAAACTTGCAAAAAGTTGAATTTGGAGATTCGCTTAAATCCATCAATAGGAATGCTTTCAGCAATTGTAAAACATTAAAGGACATCATCTTGGGAAATGCGGTTTCATTAATTGGTCAGACTGCATTTGAGAATTGCAAATCGCTTATAAGTGTCAAGTTAGGAAGCAACACATCGAGGGATAAGATGGATAATCTTAGTTTTGAAGAGAGTCCATTTTACGGTTGTCCCATCCAAGACTTGGAATTGAACAAAAATGTAAAATTCAACTACGTACAATCATCTTGCTTCAAGAACCTCTCCTCCCTGAAAACGGTAACAGTCGGCGATTCTGTCACCGATGTTCCGGTTGAAACATTTCTCGGCTGCACTGGGCTCAGATTTATCAGATTGTCTAAAACGGTTCGTACAGTAGGAAATGGCTTTCTGCAAGGTTGCAGCTCCCTCGATTCCATAATAGTTGATTCTGCCAACACATTCTTCAGCAGTTACGAAGGAGCATTACTTAATAAAAGCCTAAACAAACTGCTGTATTATCCTGCCAATCGTGATGGCAATTTCGAATTACCACTAACTGTGGACACCATAGGTGATTATGCCTTTTCAGGAGCAAAGAAAATAACCGAACTATACTTGCCCAATTCGGTGAAACTCATAAACAAATTTGCATTTAGCGGTTGCACGGGATTGAAAACCCTTGAGATCGGGAGAGAGTGCGGTACAGCGATTCCAAAAGCATCCATACAGAGTACGTCTTTTGACCAATGTACATCCATTTCGTATATTAGACTGAACAAAGGGCTTTCCATAACAGGAAATTCACCATTCATGGGCTTGCCAAGTCTGGACTCGGTATCTATCGGTAAACGAACAGATTACATCAACGGTGAACTTTTCAATTTGTGTACAGCCTTAAAGAAAGTTTCAATTGGTGATGATACTTGCATGCCAGGCGATACCATCACTTCCGATTCCAATGTCTTCCCAGGATGCACGAGCCTTCGCCAATTATATTTAAATTTGAACATCGGTGTAACTGGTTATTACTTCAATAACCTTTTTTCTTTGATCGATTCAATAACGATAGGGCCGAGCGTAACCTTCATAGGATTTAAGACTTTCTACAGCAACAAGCGTCTGAAATCGCTGCGAATTCCAAACAATGTGACTTACTTGGATAATTCTGCTTTTAAATACTGCGACAGCCTGAGGTACGTAATTTTGAGTGATTCTCTTAAATATTTGGGGAAACAGTGCTTTTACTATTGTACTTCATTAAAATTCATTCGAATACCAACTAAGATCCATAGGATTTTGTTAGGTACATTCGATCATTGCTCAAGCCTGGATTCTGTTTCTTTAGAGGAGGGCATCACGGATATCGAGTATAATGCATTTTACGAATGCAAAAGTTTAACCCACCTTGATTTGCCGAAATCGCTTAAAACCATCGGATCATATGCTTTCGGCAATTGCACTGGTCTTAAGTTGTTGAATTTGCCCAATTCTGTAACAACACTAAACAGTTATGCATACAGCGGGTGTATCAATCTGACCAAATTGCACATCGGGTCCGGACTGAATACGATACCATCATGCGCCTTTTCCGATTGTACAGGTTTGGACACCCTCATCATTCCAAATTCGATAACCATGGTTGGTATCGATGCTTTCAGCAACTGTACCGGTTTGAAGAAAATCATCATTGGTGAACCTTATACAAAACCAGTTGCCAATATCATAAACTTCGGAGCTTACCCATTTCCGGGTTGTACAAATGTGAAGTGTGTTGAAATAAACCGAGATTTTAAGGATAATAATTATAGTGGCCCTTTTGTCAATATGAGTTCGATTACAACGGCTAAAATTGCAGATATTGTGACTTTACTCCCGGCATTCGCATTCTACGGTTGTACATCTCTTGAGGCTATCTACATCCCAAATAGTGTTAAATACATTGGCCAATCGGCTTTCATCGGTTGTGGAAAACTTACTTCCGTAAAGTTTCCGGACCAACTTACTACGATTAAAAGCAGTATGTTTGGATCTTGTACATCAATGAAGCAATTTCATCTTCCTGAATCAATTACAACCATCGAAGACTATGGCTTTGGAGGCTGTAACAGTATGGATACCCTAATACTACCCAATCAGGTAAGGATCATCGGTTATGGTGCATTCCGAATGTGCTCTAGCTTGAAATATGTCTATTTGCCAAAATCCGTGACCGTTGTTGGAGAAAGAGCCTTTGACGAATGCACTACATTACATGAACTGTGGTCCATGAACCCCAATCCACCTTCTGCTAACGTCAACTGTTTTTTGAAGGTTCCTACCACAAGCTGCATACTCCATGTTCCAAAAGGTAGTAAAGCGGCTTATCAGAGTGCCGAACAATGGAAATTGTTCACAAACATCCAGGAATTTGAAAGTGTCGATGTCGAAACAGCATCAGTTATGAACTTCAACTTAATCTACTTTTCGGATAAAATAGTCGTTTCAACAACCAATACTTTAGCAATCGAGGTTTACCTGACCAATTTGCACGGCCACCATGTTTGGAAAGGCACCTTGGACGGGAGCCTCACCATTCCGACATCACAATTGCCTTCGGGTATGTATTTGTTAAATGGTGCAGGTTTGAGAGAGAAAATCGTAATACGATGAATTTCTTTTTTTATAGTCCGAAAATACACGGAAATACAACTCGTAAGAATCATGAAGCAAACATTCATCATCGGATTTCTCCTTTCTTCTTTTTTAGTACACGCCCAGTTCACTGAGAAATGGGGTGATCAGAGTGACGGGACCTATTGCAATCCCGTTTTACCCGCCGATTTCAGCGACATCGACGCCATCCGCGTGGGTTCCGATTTCTACGCCATCACTTCCACGTTTCAAGCATCGCCAGGAGTGGCGGTATTGCATTCCAACGATTTGGTGAACTGGGAAATCCTCAGCCATGTGGTCAATGATGTCACCACCATTTCTCCTGAAATGAACTGGGACAGGATGAACCGATACGGCACAGGTGTTTGGGCAGGCTCCATCCGCTACTACAAAAACAAATACTGGGTTTATTTCGGAACGCCTGACGAAGGGTTTTTCATGAGTTCAGCCAGCAACCCAGCAGGACCGTGGGAACCACTTCATTGCATCCTGTCGGCAAAAGGCTGGGACGATTGCTGCAGTTTTATGGATGACGACGGTCAGCTGTACTTTATCGCCACCAACTTCGCTTTGGACCCGCTCACCAACAAAAAATACAACATTCACCTTTTTAAGATGACACCAGACGGAAAAGATTTGATTGCTGAATCCGATACCATCATCCATCAATCCAACGGGAGCGAAGCCAATAAACTCTACAAAATCAATGGATTGTACTACCATTATTTCAGCCAAGTCAAACGGGAAGGGCGCGTCATCATGATGGAGCGCTCAAAAAGCCTGAAAGGGCCTTGGGAAATAAGGCAACTGAACCACGTGGATAAAAACTTGGACCGCGAACCCAACCAAGGCGGTTTGATTGAACTCGAGAACGGAAAATGGTGGTTTTTTACGCATCATGGCACAGGAGGCAGCTTTGAAGGGCGCACCGCCAGCTTGTTGCCGGTCACCTGGCTGAACGGCTGGCCTATCATCGGTAAACCGGGGGCAGACAGCATTGGGAACATGGTTTGGCAGGCACCAAAACCGTTAACGACTCCGAGTAACATTCACTTACAAACGGACGACGATTTCTCCACCTCTACGTTGGCCTCCCAATGGGAATGGAACTATCAGCCGCGAGCCGACAAATGGTCGCTCACCGAACGCAAAGGTTATCTAAGGCTTCACGCCTTTCAGCCTATTCGCCCTGAAAATCCCAAACAAATCATCCTCCGCGCTGGAAACACACTCACCCAACGAAGCCTGAGAACGCCAAAAAATGAAGTCACCGTCAAACTCGATATCGCCAACATGGCCAACGGCCAAATCGCTGGCCTCACCCACTTTTCCACCAAATCCTACAGCCTTTTCGGCATCCGACAAACCAATAATAAACGCAGTCTAGTCTTGGAAATCAACGGCAAAGACACCACCGTAACAACTTTAAAAGGCAAAACCATTTACCTTCGATCCACTTGGGGACTCGATGGAATCGGTCATTATTCCTACAGTGTCAACAACAAAACCTTTATCCCGCTAGACCCCGCCCATCCATTTGCCTGGGGCAGCTACCGCGGGGATAGAGTTGGAATCTTCAATTACAATGTGCTGGATGATAAGGGGTTTGTGGATGTGGATTGGTTCAGGTATCACTAGTCCGTTTGATTTACCAGAAACTCGATCTGAACTGGCCCAATCAATCCCGAATTAACCCTTCCGACATAGTGTGATGGCGTGAGTAGGTAATGGTTTCCGAGCGTGTTGTAAATCAGGATTTCAATCCTGTTTTCGCCAGATTGAAGCGTTACTGAAAGATCAAATTGATAGGGCGATGCAACCTTTGATCCAACCGACTTTCCATTCACAAAAACTTCGGCTGAAGCCACCACTTTACCCAAATCTAGAACAACCTGTTTCGACTTTACCAGCTCCGCATCCACCGTAATGGTTTTACGGTACCACATTCCTCCGGAATACGTTTTCAGCGATACGTTTTCACAAAGGTCACCCAATTGAATGATACCTTTTCCGCATTCAAACACAATGGGTTCGGGAATTGCTGCACCCCCATATAAACCGGCCGTCTGTTCCAACCGGACAGCCACGGTGGTCGAGGCAAGTGTCCCTTTTGGGAAATCGATTTTCCAAACAGGAAGGTTCTTATCGGCCAATCGACCAGGCTGCAATTGACCTGTCAGGCAGCGCATTTTATTACCTGAAACCCACACTTCAGGCTTCGAAACAGCTGGAATAAACAGGAAATGTGCACCAGGAGGCGCTTCAAAACGGTACCAACCAAACCTCCCCTTTTGCTGCGGGTTGCAATTAAACGGAAGCACTGCAGGGTTCAAGTACCAGTCGGTTGCCAGAGACACCGGCTTTTCGAATTTCTGGTCGGTTGTTTTCTGCTCAAAAACGAAATAACCACGACCTATACCTTTGTATTTCAGGAGAACAGCATTTGCACCTGCCTCCAATGCGACATCCTGTTTTTCTGCTCCGAGCGCTTTTTGATTCACCCAAGCCGAAACCGGCAGCAATCCGTCTTTTTTGATCTGAACCTGCTGTTGGGAGGGTGCGACTACCGTTGACCACAGATAATAGACAGTTCCTTCTGGTTCAGCAAACAATCGATAAATGGGCGCTTGTTTGCTCGATTTGTCTATCCTTCCAAAAGAAATCAGTTCCTTGTTTACTACGCCCTTTAACCCATGATACCCCTGATGTCCCACATCGTCTTTCAAACCCCAGCGCCATGAAAATTCATATGGCGTCCAGAAGTATTTCTTACCGCCCAGATCAATAGGCTGGCTGGCATCGACCATCTTTAGCTCTTTCAGTTTGGCTTCCAAGGCTGTGAAATCGGCATCAGAAGGCAAAGGCCCCAGTTTCCAAAATTGAGGGCCGTACGAAATTTCGGTCTCTTTCCATTGGAGATCATCCAAATTACGTACTTGACTTTCAGAATTCGTATCCGTTTTTTCCTCTGAAAAATCCATTTTTACAACCTCAACACCTAATTTTCCATCAAAAGCAGGCAAGTGGTAATCGCCAAATGTATTGTCCAGGGTAGGTTTCAGCTCAAATTCCCAGTTGTTGTCTAAACTAAGTACCTTTATTTTTTCTGTCGAAGCCCTTATTGCTTCCATTTCAGGCTTGCCCGGACTAAACACAATCAGTTGAGGCTCATTCTTTTCCAGCGGTAGCACCATCGTTGTTCCATTTTTAGAAACAGCTGAAACCGGGAGTGGTTTTACACTTCCGCTATATGGGTCCCAAAGTTCCACTTTCCCTAAAGTTCTAAAAAAACAAGTTGTGCCCTTTGGCAATCCATAGACAAAATACAAATCGCGGTCGCCAACCTTTCTATGCAGGATATTGGAGGGCAAACTTCCGGAAAGCACCTTAAAATCAGGCTCAATCAGGCTGTCAATCACATGCTTGACCTCCAACGGATTGTTAAGGAACAATCCTATGCCACCTGCGGCACTTTTCTGTGAATATACTTTTGCAGGATACTGCTTTTCTAAATAGGTGGTTCCAAACAGCTCGCTGATCATCGCCTGAAGTTTCGGATCGTCCCCTCCAATTCTGTCGCTGGCTTCAGGAAGTGCGCCAACGGCCAGAACAATGCCACCGGATCTGTAAAAGTCCAGTGCCTTTTCGATGGTGGAATATCTCACGGCAGACAGGGCAGGCAAAATCAAAACCTTATATATTTCACCGCTCACATTCAATGCTGAATTCTGAATCCGGCAACGATCAAGCGATTCAAAATCCATAAAGTCGAAATCAATTCCGGCCGGATACAGATCACGGGCTATTTTAAATGCCGTTTCAGTGGACGCTGCCCCCTTCAGATTCGCTTCGGTTGGTGCCACCGGATAGATCATTGCCACATCGCACCGGTGATGGCCCTGAGAGAGCATATAGCTTAGCCTTTCGGAACATTTCAGGAAATCACCCATGTTTGCCCAATAGGGCTGGCGCCAATGGTTGTCGGGAGCTGCCCATTCCCACCAACTACCATGCGTCGTATAATACAATCCGTGAAGACTCAGCAAGTTGTGCCCCATTGCAAAATTGGCAAAAGTCGCATCGGCCACTTCTTCACTGCTCGTTCCCCAACCGCTTCCATAAAAACCTTCCAGCCAGGTGCGCGGGCGTTCGTAAAGGTGTGCAATGGAACTGGCCACTTTATTTTTGATGATGTCGCGCCCCAACCCCGGTTGGTCGTTCCCTGGGCCCGACATCCAGCGCTGTGTGCGGAAATAATCACCAAACTCGGTCACATCGGCACCTCGCCCGCCATGATCACAACCAAACAGCATGCCCCGGTCGGTGTGCCAATTGTACAACGGTTTGAAAAAACATTCCTCAGAAAGACTCACCATCACATCGTTGTAATCGAGCCTGATTTTGTACGACCGTGGCCCCAAATCGGCAAACAGGCTGGGCAATTCAGGCAAAACATCGTATCCTTTTCGCTTTTTGAATTCGGCAGCAAACCGATCGTTCCAAAGAAAACCCCGAATTCCAAATTGAAGTTCGTCGGAGAAAAAGAAATTCAATCCTTTACCAGCTTCACCAGGACAATGATCTTCGAAGCGTTGGTAAAACTTCTCGATGGTTTTGGGGCCACTGAGCGGATTCATCGGGTCGAACGATGTGTTCACCGTTATTTTGTACACCACGATGACTTTCCAGTTTCCGGAAGGAACTTTCCAGCTCAGTTCCGAATTTCGGATGGATGCTTGCAAATCAATTTTACCTAAAAGTTGTGATTTACCTGCTTCGATTGGGTAGGCTGAAATCGCTATGATTTCAGCCGGAAGAGGCGTTTTAAATTCCTGACCACCAGCTACATCAATTTGCTTCGCTACCAATTTCGAACCATGCAGTAACGGATTCTCCTTCAGCATTTCATCCACAAACCAGCCCTGGCCCGCGGCCCCTAGCGTGTAATCGCTCAAACTGACCGTCATATCCCTTTTTTTGGCTTCCTTCAAAAACCATTGAAACAGCTCCCACCACTTTGCACTGAACAAAGCGGGCTCACTCGGGTAGGTCAGGCCGTAAGAAGCACCACCTTTGTCGGTATGACAGTAATTAATCTGAAGGCCGGTGATGCTTTTATCCTTTAACTGATCAAGTTGTGAGGTTATCCGCTCTTTGGTCAGGGTATCGCCCACCCACCAGTAAAACGAAACCTCCCCATATCCTTTCGGAGGTGCAATAAATCCCGGCAACACATCGAGGTTCGCAGACCGGTCTGGAAAACCAGGTGGCAGAACCGATTTATTTTGACCAAATAAAGACTGGGACCCAGCCAAAATTAAACACAGAATAATGAAACGTAAGTTGGTCATGTTTTGCGCCTTTTAAACGAAACTGCTGGATGATGGGGGTATACAAAGTTGGTGATCATTGACGACATAGCATCCTTGACTTCACCAATTGAGTAAGATCAATGACAGGTAAAATATACTGAGCCATCGGAGTGCCCATCGTTCTTACAGCAATCATCCCCCGAACGGTCGAATAGGCAACACTTACCAATGTGATTTCATCTATTTCATTCATAGAAAACTCAGGGTCAATTTTTACGATTTCAGCAAAGTTCTTAATTGTATAATGAACAGATCCTTCATAATGAAGCAATTCCGTTTTTTCATTCTCCATTCTGATAGTCAACGAAATTTTAAAAAACACTCCAAAGATATTTTCCAGTGCATTCCACTTATAAAAATGAGCAAACTCAAATTCAGAATCTGAAGGATTGAAGTTTCTCAGATTTTCCAGACTTGGATATCTAAATGCTTCTTCTGAAACGCCAATGATCCGAAATTCCATTTTTTCATCTTCCATTACTTTCAGTTTTTAAAGAACCATTTAAAAGATATTCTTCCACATCTGATTTTGCATTCATCCGATAAACAGGAGACTCGTTACAATAATCCAACTGATTATTTGTCACGGTATAATCTACTTTAACATGAATCAGATCATTCTTGTCATCATCCAGTATCGTCTGCAAGTCTTGAAAAATGATTGTCGGCACTTTGCCTATAGCCATTGAAAGCTCAACAATTTTTGAGAGTCTGTGATCACAGTTTCCATTTAAAACTTGTGAAATATACCCCTTTGTTACCCCAAGACTTTTTGCCAAATCATTTCTGGATATTTTACTTTCCTTAAGATAATCATTGACCTGATTAAACAAATCCGTTTGTGCCTTTGCAACCCAATAATCAGGGCTTATAAGAAGCTCTTCTCTTTTCATTGTCTGTTAATATAGTTGATAAATTGTGTTTTTAGCGATTGAAATCTGCGAATATCATCCAATAAGCATACACCATCAACAGCCAGTTTGTAGAACGTCTGTTGCATCCCCTTAATTTCATCCATTCTCCGAACAGCAAATATAGGCATTAGTTTAGTTATTACTATACTTTATTAAAAAGAATTTTACATTACAGACAAATTCGTGAATTTTGTCACTGCAAATATAATTAATTTTTTGTGTCTTTTGCGTTAATATACATTATGGAATCTGATTAATGTTACGTTGACTGCACAATCTGTTGTATCGGATTATTATATGGGCAGATTATTCTTCGTTTCCCCTTTTTTGAATCCATCCGAATGTGTATTTTTACGCAACTGAAATAAAACATACATGGAAATCATACTTCTTATCGTCGGTCTCATCGCCGGCATCGCCATAGGTTATCTGCTGGCCAACCGAAAAGCATCGGCAACGCTTCAGGCCGAAAAGGAACAGTTCAGCCGATTGGACAAAGAATTTACAACACTCAAAGCTACTTCGGAGGCACAGCTTAACGCTGCCAGACAAACCCTGCTTGAAAAGAATGGAGATCTCGAGCAACTGAAAGGGGAGTTTCAGAAGCTGCAGGAGGAAGCCAACAGCCTAAATCGGCAATACGCCACCGTCAACGCTCAAAACAAGGCGCTGCAAGACAAACTCGACACTCAAAAAACCGAAATCGAAGAGCTCGGCAAGAAATTCAACCTTGAATTCGAGAACCTGGCGAACCGGATTCTGGAATCCAAGACGCAAAAGTTCACCGACTTGAACAAGTCCAACCTGAGCGCCATTTTGGAGCCGCTGGGCAAGAACATCGAAGAGTTCAAGAAAACGGTCAATGACGTGTACAACAACGAAGCCAAGGAGCGGTTTTCCCTGGGCGAACAGGTCAAGGCGCTCGCCGACCTGAACAAGACCATTGGCGAAGAAGCCCGCAACCTGACCAAGGCACTCAAGGGCGAAGCCAAGACGCAAGGCCGCTGGGGCGAAATGATTTTGGAAACCATCCTGGAAAAATCCGGCCTCAGAAAGGGAGAAGAATATTTCATGGAAGCTCAGTTGTCAGACGAAAACGGGAATCCGCTGCGTTCGGATTCAGAAGGCAAGAAAATGCGCCCGGACGCCGTTATCAAGTACCCAGACAACCGCCAGGTTATCATAGACTCCAAAGTATCACTCAACGCCTTCACCCGACTCATTGAGGCCACGGACCCAGAAGAACAAAAGAAGGAACTCAACAATCACATTTCAGCCATCAAGAACCACATCATCGCATTGAGCACCAAAGGGTACGACGATTACGACAAGGCGCTTGATTTTGTGATGATGTTCATTCCCAGCGAACCGGCCTACATTGCAGCCTTGCAGGGCGATCCGGAAATCTGGAATTTCGCTTACGACAGGCGCATCCTACTGCTTAGCCCGACCAACCTCATCACCTCGCTCAAACTCATTGTGGACCTTTGGAAGCGCGAACAACACAATCAGAACGCCAAAGCCATTGCTGAACGCGGTGCCAAGATGTACGACAAACTGGTGGGTTTCGTGGACAATCTGGAAGACGTCGGGAAATACCTGGAGAGGGCAAACACCTCGTATTCCGAATCATATAAACAACTCAAAGAAGGCAAGGACAACCTGATCCTTCAAGCTACCAAAATGAAAGAACTGGGCATCAAGAACAAGAAATCCCTTTCGGACAAACTGGTGAGTGATGCGACACTCAACGAACTTTCCGAACTGACCGAATCCGAAGAATAATGCCCCAGCTTACTGTCTATAAAGCGTCCGCCGGCTCCGGGAAAACCTGGCGCCTTACCGTGGAGTACCTCAAACTCCTGGTGGCAAATCCCGAATCGTACCGCAGCATTTTGGCCGTAACTTTCACCAACAAGGCCACTGCCGAAATGAAGGAACGGGTACTGAACGCCTTGTACGAGCTGATGCATATCGACGACAAGGCGACGCCCGAAGGCATGACCGAAGCGGTTTGCAAGGAATTGGATATTGCCCCCGCACTAGCCAAAAGCCGCGCCACGCAGGCCATCGGTTGCCTGCTTCACGATTACGGCCGGTTCCGCATCGAAACCATCGATAGCTTTTTCCAATCCGTGCTGCGCAACCTCGCCCGCGAACTGGGTTTGGGCGCCTGGCTCAACATCGAGCTGAACAACGACGCCGTGCTGAGCGATGCGGTGGACGCGCTCATCGACAAGGCAGGCAACGATCCGGAACTCCTCCGTTGGATGACCGATTACATGGAAGAGCAACTGCAGGAAGGCAAAACCTGGAAAATCGACGGCGTGCTCAAAAAGTTCGGCCACACCATATTTAAGGAGTATTTCAAGGAAAAGGAAAAGGCGCTGAACGCGAAACTCAGCAACAAAGGCTTCCTAAAAGCTTATAAAAAGCAACTCAAGGAAGTCGAAAAAAATGGATTGGACAGACTTCAGCTGGCCGCCGACGAATTCTTCAAGATATTGGACGATAGCGTGTTGCTGATCGAAGACATCAGTCGCGGCAAAACGGGTCCTTGCTCCTATTTTCTGAAATTGAAAAACGGGGATTGCAGCGACGGCATTATCAACTCCTACGTGCAGGCAGGCTTGGACGACCCTTCCAAATGGAGCACCAAGACAAGCAAACTCAGCGCACAAATCACTGCGCTGGCAGCCGACAAACTAAACCCGCTGATACTGGAAACCGAAGCAATACGGGTAAAATTATATCCCCAAATCATTTCTGCCCGACTCGCCGGCAAGCACCTCAACCAGGTTGGCCTCCTCACCGATATCGCCGCTGAAGTCCGCGAACAGAATCGCGAAAACAACCGATTCCTGCTCTCCGACACCAACGCTTTGCTTAAAAGCCTGCTGGACGGCGCCGACGCTTCCTTCGTCTATGAAAAAACCGGCACCGAACTGAACCACATCTTATTCGACGAGTTCCAAGACACCTCCCGCATGCAATGGGACACCTTCAAGCCGCTGCTGGCCGAAGGCCTTGCTAACGGGCACGACAGCCTCATCGTGGGCGACGAAAAACAATCCATCTACCGCTGGCGCAACGGCGACTGGCGTATATTAGGCAGTATAGCAAAGGAAATGAAACCGGCCAACGTGGTAGAGAAGAAACTCGTCAGCAACTGGCGCAGCCAGCGCAACATCGTCGATTTCAACAATGCCCTGTTCACGAATCTGGAACAGGAAATCAATAAGACTCATTTGGAAACTTTTGGTCAGGAAAGCGCTGAACTCAGCAACGCCTACTCCGACGTGATCCAACAATCGGGTAAAAAAAACGTCGAGGGGCTGGTGGATATTTGCTTCGTCAATGCCAAAAATGACAGCGTTTACAAACCTTTCGTGCTGGGCAAAATGATTCAGAAAATCGAAGCGCTCCAGCGTGCCGGCATCCGCCCCGACCAAATCGCCATCCTCATTCGCGCCAACAAGCACATCCCCGAAATCGGCAAATTTTTTGCTGAATACAAAGCCAGCGAGCAGCACGATCCCAACCTTTGTTACGACGTGGTTTCGGACGATGCGTTCCTGCTGAGCGCCTCCCGTTCGGTTCAGATCCTCATCGATGCGCTGAGCCTGCTCCATGACCCGCTGAACCCGATACCGCAGGCACTCCTGAAACTCGACTATTTGAGCGACGTACAGGCGCTCACCAGCGAAATGCACCTGCTTTTCAAACAAACAGAAAAGCCGAAAGCGTACCAAACCAATACCGTTTACAAGAAAGCCTATCAAGATTCCAATCCGGGAAACCCTGTTTTACCTAAGGAATTTCTGAATCGCTTTGAAGCCTTGCAACGCCTTCCGCTCTACGAACTGGTGGAGGAACTCTACCGCCTCTTCGAACTGGAAAAAATTCCTGCACAAGACAGTTACCTCCATTGTTTCATGGACAAGCTCAGCGAATACCTGCTGCATTCCCCGTCCGACCTGGGCTCCTTCCTCAAACACTGGGACGAACAGATGGCCGGCACCAGCATACCGGCGGGTTCAGCCGTGAACGGCATCCGTATCTTGTCCATCCACAAGTCCAAAGGGCTGGAATTCCATACCGTGCTGATTCCGTTTTGCGATTGGAAACTGCTGAGTGCAAAGCCGTTTCAGGTATGGTGCCCGCCCTCGCAGGAACCGTTCAACCAGCTCGACTTGCTGCCCATCGACTATAATAAGGAGATGGCGGTATCCATTTTTAAAAAGGAGCACAACGAAGAAACCCTGCAGCTCTGGGTAGATGCGCTCAACTTGCTTTATGTCGCGTTTACTCGTGCCAAGCACAACCTGTACGTTTTCTGCCGTGGCAACGACGACGTGAAAAACTACAAGGGGCCTGTGACCATCGCCAATCTGATGCAGGATACGCTGAAAAACGGACTGGTGAGCGGTAGCTATACGGAAGCAAAAAGCTTAAACGTCGAACCCGCTGAAACAGAAGTCGATGGAACCATTTTCGAAGTCGATGGAAACACTTCCGAAACCGCTGGAAACACTTCCGAAGCTGCAGAGTACACTTCCGAAGCGATATTCACCTTCGGCGCCTTCAGCCTCGGCATCGAAAAAGCGGCTGACAAGCCCACTTCCGTCCTCCGCGAAAAAGGAACCGACCTGGCCTTGCCCTTCCGCAGTTTCGCCCACAAAACCCGCTTCCGCCAATCCAACCGTTCCCGCGAGTTCTGCAAAGGCCGCGACCCGAATGGCTTCACAACCACTTTCATCGACCGTGGCAAACTATTGCACCGCCTCTTTTCGGAAATAAAAGTAGAAAGCGATTTGCCCGCCGCCCTTCAAAACCTGATCAACGAAGGCCTGCTGGAAAGCGACAAGGCTTCTGAATATGAAAAATACGTTCGAAACGCCTTGTCAAATGAAGATGTTAAAGACTGGTATTCAGACAATTACCGACTATTCAACGAATGTTCCATCCTCTGCAACGACCCGAACGGAAAACTTCAGTTGAAACGACCCGACCGCGTCATGCTGTACGAAAACGACGTACAGGTCGTCGATTTCAAATTCGGCAAGCCCTCCCCTTCCTACCACAAACAAGTGCTGGAGTACATGCAGTTACTCACCGACATGGGCTATGCCGGTGTAAAAGGGTACCTCTGGTATGTGGATGAAAATGAGGTGATTGCAGTTTAAGTAATCAGAAATTGTATAAATTGAAAACGGTTTCAATTTATACAACTGAAACCGCTTTCCAATAAGGCTTTGAAGCTATTTTTATCAACTATTTTTTGCCATTATATTTTAATAACTATTTCGCTCGATTTAATATTTATATCTATAATCGTGAACTGCAAATACGAATAATTCGTATGTCTAGTTCATAAAAGAATGAAAATAAAACTACGAACAGATACCATCGATTTAATGAAATTTTACAAGGAATTTCCAATTGTGAATGAAGGGAAGTAACCCCGGTGAGCTGAAGTCGAAATTTAAAGTGAAAGTTTCAAACGCAATCCAAGTGTAGGTTCAATCCCTGAAACACCATAGGCCATGGGCTTTCTTGCTAACTGAAAGTCAGGTTTCAGCGACAGCGACGTATTTCTTCCCACATTGAATTCGATGGCCTTGTTTATTTTTTTGGCCGAGATAATGGCATCGAAAAAAGAGAAAACATACGCCCCGCCAATTCCGAACGCACAAACGGCCGTATAGGTATCGTTTCCGGTTCCACTGGACTGAGCGCCTTGATAATAGGAATAAGCTATTACAGCAACAATTCCAAGCGCCTTATCATATTGCTTGTTGTAAACCTGCCCTGCTCCGGGTAGGAGGTACGAAAGAAAACCGGCCAGAAAAGGTTCCCGTCTGTCTTTCCACGTCAACACAGGAGCCTCTTCTTCCTGCGTTTCATCAAAGGTAGCATCCGTGCTGAGGGCTTGCAACGAATCACTCTGTGCAAAAAGATAACCGGGAAAAAGGAGTGCGAGCAGGAAAAAAAATTGTTTCATGGTATTCGGCTTAAAGAAGTATAGACTCTAAAAGCACGAAAATGTTAACTCAAATTTTCCCTTCTTTTCGCAATTGACGCACCTTGCTGTGTTTTCTTCCATAGAAGTAATAAATGAGGAAACCAGCAGCCATCCAACCCAACAAACGCATCCACGTTCCGAAGGGCAAAGAAGCCATCTGAGCAGCGCAAACGATGATGCCCATGATGGGTACGAAAGGCACCCAAGGCGTACGGAACGCACGTGGCGCATTGGGTTCAGACTTGCGAAGAATCATGATACCGGCTGAAACGATGACGAAGGCCAGCAAAGTACCGATGGAAACCATTTCGCCCAGAATGCCGATGGGGAAAAGGCCGGCCACCAAACCACAGACAACGCCGGTCACCATGGTAGTGACGTGCGGGGTCTTGAATTTGGCATGCACTTTCGAAAAGCTTTTCCAGAGCAAACCATCCGTGGACATGGTGAAAAAAACGCGGGTCTGACCCAGCAATAAAACCAACACCACCGAGGTAAGACCGGCAATGGCACCGATTTTGACGAGCGGTCTCAGCCAAAGCAAGGCAGGACCAGCCTGATCGATGGCCAGCGCAATGGGAGCCGGAACGTTCAGTTCCTTGTAGTTTACGATCCCGGTCATGACCAGCGTCACCGCTATATATAATATGGTGCAAATAGCCAACGAAATCAAAATGCCTCTGGGCACATCCTTCTTGGGATTCACCGCCTCCTGAGCTGTTGTCGAAACGGCATCGAAGCCAATGTAGGCAAAGAAGATCACCCCAGCTCCGGTCAGAATCCCTGACCATCCGAATTGACCCCAAGTACCCGTGTTTTGAGGAATGAACGGCACCCAGTTGGCCGGGTTGATATGTGCGAAACCGAATCCGATAAACAGCAGGATCACCGTCACTTTGACCAGCACGATGATGTTGTTGAGTTTGGCAGATTCCTTGATACCCAGCACCAACACGGTCGACACAACGGCCACGATGAACATCGCCGGAAAATTGATGACCGAACCCGTTGCAAACCAATGACCGGCCGCATCGATATTGAACGGAGCACTCGAAATGCTCACCGGAACATTTATTCCGAAATCATGCAGGAAACTCACCACATAGCCGCCCCAGCCAACGGCCACCGTCGCGGCACCGAACAAATATTCCAGGATGAGGTCCCAACCGATGATCCAAGCGATGAATTCTCCCATCGTGGCATAACCGTAGGTATAGGCACTCCCCGAAAGCGGAATCATGGAAGCAAATTCGGCGTAGCAAAGACCGGCAAACGCACAACCCAGTGCAGACAAGATGAAGGAGATGACCAGACCCGGCCCTGCATAATTTGCTGCTGCTGAACCGGTCAGCACAAATATTCCGGCTCCGATCACACAACCGACACCCAGCAAAATAAGGTTCCAGGCGGTAAGGTGGCGTTTCAGGCCATATTCATTTCGTTCAGCCTCGTCAAAGAGCAACGAAAGGGGTTTGCGGATAAAAAGGTTTGCCATGCTTCGTTTTTTTTAAAGCCCGAAAGTACACATTTTTAGCCAACACCAGTGACTTCGGCCCCTGTTTTCGTCACTTTTCTCAACTCAATAATTATCTTTCAGAAAAACAGCGATTCACGCGTCTATAATTTGCTTTTTGGGTGTCCCAGAGCCAATTTTGCCCCATACTCGTACGTAGGAAGCCCAATAAGATTTGAACAACAAGTGTCTAGGTAATTGACAAGAGCCATAGATGCTATCGTTTCATCAAGATTTTCGGTCTATTAATTGACTATTTATTCTTCATTATGTATTATTTAAGTAACTTTGAACCATGAATACATGGGAAGAAAAAGCAACAAAACTATTACACAAAAGTCTGAATCCGATTCCGCAGGAACTGAATGAGATAGACTGGAAATGTGCCTTGTCAACAAAAACAGAACGCTTGGCACAACACATTTCTGCTTTTGCCAACTATTCCGGTGGCGGATTCTTGGCCATAGGTATAAATAATGATGGCAAGTCAAGCCCATTGAGTAAAATCGAGATGGATGAAATCATTCTGAAATTGGGTAATATTGCTCGCAATAACATAGCTCAACCGGTTGGCATTGAACATGCTGTCATCGTTTATAATGATAATCCTGTTTTATTTATTCATATTTCTGAACAGCAAAACAAACCCGTGCATCTGAGAGGTCCGAGTATCTTCGATAGTTACACAAGAAGTGCTGGTCAAACCGTCAAACTTTCACGCCACGAAGCCACTCAATTAATTGCTCTTTCTACAGGCTATGACTTTGAATCTCAAACAGCAATGTCAAATGTAGATATGGATGAAATTATTGGACAACTAGATTATGACAGCTACTTTACGTTGCAACAGAAAAGACTTCCTGAAACAAAAGATACGATTATCCTTGCTCTTGCTGAAGACAATTTGGTAAACAAAACAAACACTGCTTGGGACATTTTAAACCTTGGGGCAATACTCTTTGCCAAAAACATAAGCACATTCAAGCACATTAGTCGTAAAGCCGTACGGGTTGTTGTATATGAAGGAACAAGTAGAATTAAAGCATTTAAAGAACAAGAAGATCCGAAAGGCTATGCTTCTGGTTTCGAAGGATTAATTAGCTACATTATGGATCAATTAAATCGGAATGAGATTATAGAAACTGCACTTCGTAAAAATGTAAAGGTATATCCCGAAATTGCCATTCGTGAGTTTGTGGCAAATTCACTTATTCATCAAGATTTTATGATTTCAGGTACTGGTGTTTTGATTGAAATCTTCACAGATAGAATGGAGATCACTAACCCTGGTGTTCCATTGGTTGACATCAACCGTTTTATCGATACAGCACCAAAATCCAGAAACGAGAGCCTAGCCTCATTGATGAGACGGCTTAATATTTGTGAAGAAAGAGGAAGTGGTATTGACAGAGCAATTGATGCCATTGAACTGTTCCAATTACCTGCACCAAAATTTATCCGAGGCGATGATTATACCCGCGTGATTCTTTACGCCCCGGCTCCTCTTACCAGAATGAATAACGAAGACAGAACAAGAGCCTGTTATCAACATACTTGCTTGCACTACGTCAACAATAAACCGGTCAACAACCAATCTGTTCGTAAACGATTCAACATAGCGATAAACAATGTTTCATTTGCGTCTAAAATCATTGCTGATACTATTGAAGCAGGCCTAATCAAACCCGCTGACCCTGAAAATGGGTCAAAAAAGTTTGCTTCCTACATTCCTTTCTGGGCTTAATTTTTTATTTCATTTGAAAGCAATACCAAACTATCAATTATAGTTATCATGTTGATTTTCTGCATGATTCTTATTTCATTGGAAACTCACGGTCAAACTTTAGCTCGCCAATTAGAGTAGAATTCGAATGGTTTTACTACGTCATCCGTTCCTATCTAAAAATAGAGCAAATTAAACAATCGCAATGAGGAAATTGCTTGGTTGCGTTCAAAATGATTTCCTGTTTTTTTGAGTTCCATTTTGTATCTTAGCGGTAGCATTGAAACCATGGAAAACCTGCCCTCCTTTTTACAATTGACAGCCCAAGACTTGTACTCCCGATTCGGGGACAAACTCTCGGAAGTGGCGGTGGTTTTCCCCAACAACCGTGCCCGGCTTTTTTTCAGCGAACATTTGTACCGGGCTGCAGGCAAACCCGTCTGGACCCCAGCGTTCATCACCATCAGCGACCTGTTCCGCGGGCAATCCGACCTGAAGCCCTACGACACACTGGGCGTGGTCGGCCTTCTGCACGACATTTACCTGAAAGTCAGCGGCAAAGAAGAGTCCTTCGACGAATTCTACCATTGGGGCGAAATTCTGTTGAGCGATTTCGACGATGTTGACAAGAACCTTGCCGACGCGAAGCAACTCTTCCGCAACATCCGCGAACAAGCCGAATACACCGATACGCTCGAACACCTCACCGATGAGCAGGTGGATTCGATAAGGCTCTTTTTCAAGAACTTCAACCCCGACCGCAAGACCGAACTCAAAGAGCGTTTTCTGGAGAACTGGAACATCCTTTACGAAGTCTATTCCGAATTGAACAACCTGCTGCTCGCCAAAGGCCTGGCCTACGAAGGCATGCTGCACCGCCACGTGGTGGAAAAACTTCGGAGCGACGGCCCCCAAGGCTTTCCCTTTGCCACCTACGCCTTTGTCGGCTTCAACGTCCTGAACGAATGCGAAAAAGCGTTATTCTCCTTACTTAATAAAGCAAGCAAGGCGTTGTTTTATTGGGATTACGACCAATTTTACCTGCAGAACCCCAGGCACGAGGCCGGTCGGTTCATGCGCCAGAATCTGGAACACTTTCCGAACTGCCTGGACAAAGCCCATTTTAACGTCTTCAGCACGACCCAAAAAGACATCCGTTTCATTTCCGCCTCCACCGAAAACGCTGGCGCACGCTTTCTGCCCGAATGGATTCGTCAATTGCAGTTGCAAAACGGCTTCAAACCGGAGGAAACCGCCGTGGTGCTTTGCAACGAAGGCCTCCTGCTGCCCGTGCTGCACAGCGTTCCCGACGACATCCGCGAACTGAACGTCACCATGGGTTTCCCCCTCGAGCAAACACCCATCTGCAACCTGGTGAACCAAATCGCTGCTCTGCACGCCGACGGATTCCTGCCCGGTAAAACGCCCCGTTACAACCACCGCTGGGTGCTGCCCATCCTGCAACATCCGCTAATCCGCCAAAGAAGTGCCGAAGCCGACCAACTCGAACATTCCCTAAAATTGGCCAACAGCTTCCGCCCCAGTGTGGTCGAATTGCAAAAAGACGATCTTTTAACCACCATTTTTACCCCCGCCCAGACCCCGGCTGAACTCACCGCCTGCCTGCTTGCCACCTTCACGCAGCTCATTCCGGCTGAAACCGAGGATTTCGACACTTCCGATCCACGCCATGCCGAGGCGTCCGATTCCTACGACCCGCTCCACACCAAGGAGTCCGATACCTACGATCCCCTCTTTGCCGAAGCCCTCTTCCGCTGCCACAACCTGACCACCCGCCTAGCCGACTTATTGCAGGACAACCTCAGTGATCTCAGCCTACCGACCTTCCGAAAACTCCTCCAACAAGTACTTTCTAAAGCCACCATCCCCTTTTCCGGCGAACCCGTCCGCGGCCTTCAAATCATGGGTCTGCTCGAAACCCGCAACCTGGATTTCAAAAACGTGTTGATGCTTTCCGTCAACGAAGGCATGCTGCCCAAGGGTTCCACCGACGTCTCGTTCATCCCGTACAACCTGCGGAAAGCCTTCGGCCTCACCACGATGGAACACAAGGATTCCCTCTTCGCCTACTATTTTTTCCGCCTGCTGCAGCGCGCCACCAACATCAGCCTGGTTTACAACACCGCCACCGAAGGCCTCAACCGCGGCGAAATGAGCCGGTTCATGCTGCAACTTTTGATGGAATCCAACCAAACCGTCACCCGCTTCAACCTCACTTCAGGCATCGAACTGACAGCTGCCCGATCCATCACCATTCAAAAGACGCCCGAAATTCTGGACTTCTTGAAAAAACGATATGTGCAGGAAAATGCCAAGCCGCTTTCTCCCACCGCTTTAAACAGCCTGCTGGAATGCCCGCTTCGCTTTTATTTCCGGTATGTGGCCGGCCTGAAGGAACCCGACGAAGTCAGCGAAGACATCGACGGCGCCATGCTCGGCCATTTTTTCCACCATTCGGCCGAATTCATCTACACCAGCATTTTGCTCCGTAAAGCCGCCAGACCTTCCAACACAGAAGCCGTACTACAAGCCGTTAAAGACAAAACAATCAATAAAGAAATATCCCAGAGCAAGTCCCTGAACCCTCTTCAGCCTCAAGGTGCTGGGAATTTACCCAATGTGATTAACACCGGCAAACTCCGTGGCATGATCGATGCCGCCGACCTTGAACCCTGGCTTAAAAACGTCCAGTCCATCGAGCAAGTGGTGGACCTATTTTTCAGAATCGATTTTTTCCGCCTACAAGACCACCAGGAAACACCCGAATACAATGGTGAGCAATTGGTGCGTCGTTCCATTGTGACCGGTTTCCTGAAAACCCTGTTGAAACTCGACCAGGAACGCGCACCGTTCGAAATTCTCGGCCTGGAGCTCGACGTCAACGGCGAAATGAAAGTTTCAAATTGCAAACAGCGAGAAATCATCGATTCCGACACAAAGAAGAATTCTTGCGCAAACTACAGCTCAAGCAGCGAGGAATGCGTTACCGAAATCCAGAATCAGGAAAGCATCACCGTCCGTTTCGGCGGTACCATCGACCGGTTGGACCGAAAAGACGGCGTTCAGCGGATACTGGATTACAAGACTGGCGGCAGTCCAAAAAATCCTTCCAATGTGGATGCGTTGTTCGGTGACGATGTCGATAGAGCCAATTATGTTTTCCAGATTTTCCTCTATGCTGCCATTCTCCAGGACAGCAATCCCGACACCATCTATTGTCCTGAATTGTTGTTTATCCACAAAGCCGCCGTACCCGATTTCGAAGCTGCCATTTATGTTGGCAGCAAAAAAGAAAAGCAGAAAGTAACTGAGTTCAAGCCCTTTGAAGAAACTTTCAAAAATAATCTTAACAATTTGATAATCAATTTATTTGACCCCGAAATACCCTTTGTTCAAACCCCTCATGCCGAAAAATGTTCCTATTGTGACTATAAAAATTTGTGCCGACGTTAGGGAAACAGCAAAAAAAATACGGAGCCCATTCAAACGGGCCCCGTATTTGCATATCCAATCTAAGATGGAAAGTTGGCAACACTAATGGAGTGCTGAGACACTATATTGTTCTTTTAAAATAAATACGTCATCCCTAACTCCGTATGAATGTTGTACCGTACCTTCCCGTGGTCCCACCAATAGGCTGGATCGCTTGGGACAGGTGCATACAAATGTTGGTAGTTGATAGAACCGACCGTTTCCAGCCGGACATTAAACAAAAACTTTTTATAATCCCAATCGCCAATGAGGGCAGCACCAAGGTCCACCCAGTGCGTCCGGTAGTCCTTGCTAACTTTGGCCCAAAAATCTTCATCGTGTGCCACTCGCTTAAAATCCAGCCCGACTCTTTTTAAGCCTTTCACCCAAGCCATGCTGGCGGATTGCATGTTGCTGCTGGTGCCAATACCAGCACCTATATATTGCCCTTTGTTCGTGTATCCATCACGGACCTGATAATGAGTATACCAATCACCGTGAACTCTATAGGAGGTTGGTATATTATCCCCAAATTGAGCGATTTCCACTTGCGTGTCAAGGTATTCCTTTTTGTTTCTTTTAATGGGCGTTAGTTTTCTGAATCCAATAATATACGCTCTGGTATGACCTGGCTCCAGTAGTAAATCCGTCATATCATAATTGTGATCTTCACGTCCATATTCAAAATAAATTTCCGAGTGCGATTCCGGTGCCAACCACCTTACAAATACGGATGCTAGTTGATCTCTTTGTATGGCATCCTCTGAACCAAGTGATTTTTTAAGTATCGGAATGATAACTGGCAAATAATCGGACAGCCCTACTCCCAGTCCTTTAGAATACGAAATAAAGCTTCTTGTTGCTCCCAAAAACAAACCTGGCAGCCACTTCGGTTGGTAGGTCACTACCAAACCGTTCAAATACCGCCAGTCTTTCTTTTTGGCAGTATACGTTACGCCATGTTGCGCTAAGCGAATGGTGTCAAAATTTGGATAACCCGATGCCTCTAAACGTCCACCCACCAGTTGCCCTTCGAAGGAACCTAAGAAAGTCTTGATGGGCCGAACCGTATTGAGTGTTATATGCTTAAAACCTGGGGCATTGTTTGTCATCAACAATGCATTTTTAATACCTGGCCCCCACCATAAATTCTCATTCGAAATACCAATGGACAGGGGATTTATGGTAAACCGAACACTACTTTGACCCCAATCAACGAATGTTTTGGATCCCGTTCCAAATTGCTCCGGCATGTCAATATATTTCGATATACTCCCGTAATAGGTTTCCCAATAGTAATCCGATAGCTCATCCGGGAAACCCTGAAAATTTCTATTTTCTGCATAGATCAGTTCGGGCATCAGTTGAATTGAAAATGGACCATAGCGCACATAGAAGCCCCCACTTACCAGCGTCTGATACCCGCGAGAAGGTATCATCGCACCATCATTCAACCCTTCCGGATGGTCTGAGTTATACTGTTGCTTCCATATCAAGGGCATGGGTCTTAATTCGAATATTTTTTGGGCGTGCATACTATCCAACATGCCCATTGAAGACACAGGTCTGATTGCCAAAGAAACACTTTCATCAAAAATGCCCATCAACTGTGCCCTTCGTACTGCATCCTCCCTTACCGGTGTGCCAACCGGTACCGATTGCCCGTAGGTATGGAATGAACTGAGAATAAAGACCCAGAATAAAATGTATATGACAAATCTTCTCATAGTTACGGTTTAGCCAAATGATCACCTATAGTAAAACCCTGCTTTTTCCCCCCGAAAACCGTCCTGAAAATGATTCGAATATCCAACCAGAACGACCATGTTTCAATGTACTCCATATCAAACTCCACCCGCCGTTCCATTTTCCACAACACGTCAGTTTCACCCCTGAGCCCATTCACCTGAGCCCAGCCCGTAATGCCAGGTTTTACGAAATGACGTTTCAAGTAATGATCGATCAAGGCAGAATATAGGTCTGTATGCGCCAGCATGTGCGGCCGAGGGCCTACGATCGACATTTGTCCAATTAAAACATTAAAGAATTGTGGCAATTCGTCGATGTTGGTTAACCGCATAAACCGCCCAATACGCGTAATTCGGTCATCGTGCAATGTTGCCTGTTTGGTATGAGCAACTCCATTTGGCTTCATGCTTCTGAACTTCAGGATTTTGAATGTCCTGTTATTAAATCCCGTTCTTTCCTGATTAAAAAAAACAGGTCCTTGTGAACTTAGATTTATCAAATGGGCCAATATCGGAAATAACCATGTAAAAAGTAGCAAAATGACCAACAGCGAAAAAACAATATCAAACATCCTTTTCAAAAACCGCGCGGTCAAAGAATCCAAGGGCAAACTCAACGGATCCAATAGCGGTACACCAGCTAACGTCTCCACATTGGAACCCGATTTATTCCATTTCTTTCCGTTTGGTACAAACCTAAGTCGTACTCCATTTTTACTGCATATATTGAGGAGCGCTTTGTATTTGTGGTCCAATTCAGCGTCACTAAATGGTGTCACAAAAATCATTTCGATGTGATGCTCCTGTATCAAGCGATCCAAATCATCCATTATGCCAAGCACATCGCCTCTGTTCGATTCTTCCTTTGTAATGTAACCGATAAATTTGTATCCCAAAATGGGATTGTAATCAATCAGTTTTTGCAACCGGATTGCAGTGAATTTTGTACCTATAATGACGCATCTGGACACGTTAGTCCCTCTTCTTCTTCGATAAAGCAAACCCCTGTATAAACCCCAATAAAAAGCAAGCTCACCCAGGTATAAAATCAAACAGTAGGCCACAAAAAAGTGGATGGAAAAAGTTTTCCGTCCTAAAACAAATGCACTCACAAATGAAATGAGGATAAAGATCAACGTTCTTTTAGAAATCCTTAAAAAGCGGTTATAGAAACCATCCCTCAGGTACAGATTTCGTTTTATCAGGAAAACATACGTGATGATCCAGGAAATGTTTCCCAGCAATAAATACACCCCTTCATGTTTAATCGTCATGTTAAACACACCTTTCACCAGCAAGCCGGCCAGAAAGATGGATATGTTCAGAATGACCAGATCAAAAAAAAGATATATATAAACTAATTCGCGTTGACTTTTCCTCATATATTTTCCAATTTGCCCACCTCGTATAATTGCGATGCAACCATCATTGTATCAAATAAATTATTGCCAAATTATATTATATTGATTCCCTAATAAATCATAATACCAAATATCTAGATGATGTAAGGATGATATATCTAATGGAGTGCTTAGATTAAAGTTGGTAAAACCGGTTTCGTTCGTTAACCAATCACTATGATAAAATTCATCAGGATTGCCAAAATGCACCATTACCTCAGTTAAAATGTTAGCAGGGTCAACAGTCGTTATATTGTCAGGAAGTTTGTATTCCAGAGATATTGAAACAAGCTTTCCTTGGCTATTTGTATGCAACGTTGGGATGACTAAAACCATATAATATTTGCAGTTGATGTTTGAATAATTCAAAGAGTAGAGTCTATTGCCATCAAGAGTTAAAGTATATGTTCCCTTTTTAAATGGTCTGAGAACATTCCCATCAGGGGTACCTGGAGCTGGCGGATAAATTTCACGTTTAAACGAAGCAAGAAATCCTTGTGGACCATCTGGAGTCAATCTAAACTCATGCAATGAAATATCGTTGTATGGGTCTACTTCAGGGCCTGAAAGTGAAATATTCCCGTTAGAAAAGGTCAATGCCTTCCCTCCACTTAGCATTAACATATAATTAATGAAGAATTGTGATGGGTCAGTAACTGATGCCTTCGTATCATTGATGCCCCATTTACCCCCTAGTGTTGTAAAGAGACTACTAATCATTAGCTGTTTGTCATTTAAAATATCTGGAATGCCATCATTATCAGCATCAATGTTTTTAGATAATGATTCGAAATATACGCCCAGTTCCTTATAACGGGTTATTTCGTCTTCGCTTAAATTAATCTCATTGCCAATAGGATTATTAGCAGGAATAATACTCGTTCCATCTAATGTTAAAGTACTCAAATCAATAATTGTATTATCACCGTCTTTTAAACTCACTAAGGGCAGAACATTTAAGCCACCAGAACATAAACAACCAATATATTTGTTTTCATTGTCAAGAAAAGCCAGTGCAGTAGCAGTTCCTGAAGATGCTTTGGCAGTGAAAGAACCATCTTGTATGTCAAAAAGTTCATATCCTTTACTGTTAAAAACAAGTACCTTTTTGGCATCAGATAGTGAGAATTGATTAGTCGATTTTAGTTTTGCACTTTTTAGATTATTATCCGAAATACTCCCTTTAATAGTAACTCTAGAATTATTCGATTGTGAATCCTCTTTGTTGCAACTTACGGTCACAAATAAAATGGTAACCAATACTATCAGGTTTCTCATAATTTTCATTTTTAAAATAAATACGTCATCCCTAACTCCGCATGAATGTTGTATCGAACCTTCCCGTGGTCCCACCAATAGGCTGTGCTTCTTCCTTGTTGCTTTCATAATGGGTAAAATAATAGTATTTATCAAATTTACCCAGTGGTCTAAAAAACCGGAAGTATTATACAGGCCCTTTTATAGGATAAAGGCCACTATTTTACAAATTATTTCAATTATTGTTTACAGAATATCGAGCTTTTATTTTACAGATTATCAGATTTATCCTTCGAATGCGCCAACTACCGCAATAAAAAACCACCAACTACCACAATAAAAGTTTGCCAAAAGCCTCAAAATTAGTTTGAATTATCATCATTTTACTTAATTTTGCATCAGAATTAATTCTATAATAGAATGGCAAACAAAAATTATCTTCCTAGAATTTGCGATGCACTGGTAAAAAAACAACTAACATCATCAGGTGCTGTTCTTATTGAAGGAGCTAAATGGTGTGGTAAGACCAGCACTGCGCGTCAGGCATCAAAGAGCGTGCTCTATATGCAAGATCCGGATAAATCGCAGGGGTATCTGTCTTTGGCCGATACAATGCCTTCGCTTCTCCTGAAAGGAGAAAATCCCCGCCTTATCGACGAATGGCAGATGGCTCCCGTTTTATGGGATGCCGTTCGATTTGAAGTTGACAAACGTGGCAAGATGGGGCAGTTTCTTCTAACAGGTTCCACTGTTCCCCTCGATGGAGCAACCGCGCATACAGGTACCGGTAGAATTTCAAGGTTTACATTAAGACCAATGAGCCTTTTCGAATCGAACGATTCAAATGGTTCAGTATCGTTAAGAGATTTATTCTCCGGAAATTTAGATATTCAGGGAGAAAGTCCTCTAACGGTTCCTGATATAGCTAAACTAATTTGTCGCGGTGGATGGCCGGAAGCTGTCGTTAATAGGGATGAAACATTCCAAATGGCTACAAACTATGTAAATTCCCTCATTGAGATGGATGTGCAACGAGTGGATGGTGTTGAGAGAAATCCAGAGCGGGTAAGATTACTATTACGATCGTACGCGCGCAATATTTCCACATTGGCAGCACTAAGCACCATTCAAGGTGATATTGAAACCAATGATAAAGCCTTATCAGAAAACACGTTGTACAACTATGCGAACGCGCTTCGAAGACTATTTGTCATAGAAGATGTGCCGGCATGGCAACCGTCTTTACGTTCCAAGACAGCTATAAGAACTTCAGATAAGCGACAATTTGTGGATCCATCAATAGCCACCGCTGTGATGCAAGCCAATCAGGACAGTATACTGCAGGATTTCAACTATTTTGGATTTCTGTTTGAATCACTTTGTACAAGGGATATGCGTGTGTATGCACAAGCCAATAATGGCGATGTATTTCATTATCGTGATAAGGACAATCTGGAGTCAGATTTGATCGTACGTCTGCGTGATGGACGATGGGCAGCCATAGAAGTAAAGCTGGGTAGCAGGGACATTGAAGCGGCAGCCGTTCACCTTACAAAACTCAAAGAGAAAATCAATGTAACGAAAATGGGTGAGCCTTCTTTCCTGATGGTCCTTACTGGCGGTCAATATGCTTTTCGTCGCAAAGATGGTGTACTGATTGTCCCTCTAGGTTGTTTACGAGACTGATTTGTTTCCCAGATAATTTCGATGCCCCAGCAAAAATAATTCCGGGCCTTACCTTGTGCCTTTCCATGTATCGATCGACCAACGCTGAATATACTTGTGTGTGTTTTAACATGTGCGGCCCCACTACCGACATTTAAACCGCCATTATCCTCTAAATTGACTATAGGTAACTGTTAACTGCTATCTTAACTCTTTATTATCGTTGTTTTTCAATTCTTTAGCATTCAGTTTCGAAACAATTTTTTTGCCGCTTTTAGCTTCAATTTCTTTACGGGTATTACCTGCAATAGTTCCACCTTGTTTAGCAATTTTTTTACTATCTTTAAAGGTTTCAGGATTTTTCTCTTTGGAAATTTCTGTAGTAGTAGCTTCGGCAAGCATATTTAATACCAGTTCAAGGTTAGTCATGTGATCCCTCAAGTTTTCTTTTTTCAAGTCTTTAAACGATTTATACTGCTTGGTTGTAAACCCACTCCATCCTTTTGTAATTTCATCTGTAAGAATTGCAAATTCCTGACCCTTTTGAATACCTCTGGCATCCCATTCATCAGTCAGGTCTTTACGAATTTCAATGCTTTTCAGTCTTTGGTTAATCCATTCCTTCGAATAACCTTTTCGTAAATAGGTTTCCATTAACCGGTCAATTCCTATCTCGGGATCTTCAAGTTCATCAATTCGTTCACGTCCAACCTGTGCAAGCCATTGTTTAAACGGCTCTGCTTTGGGAGATGGAATAGATTGAATTAACCGAAATAATTGTTCGGTATCAGCTACATCAGTTAGCCGCATTTTACCGTCTTCCGATAGCATTTTCAACCCGTGACAATTTGTCACGGTTTCATTTCCTTCCGCTTTTAATCGTTGCTTTAATTTTCTCCAATATGCTGCCGGTGCTACACTCTCACTTAGTACACCCACAACATCCACAATAGAAAAATACCATTTTTCATTTTCTTCATCCCAATGTGTCCGAATTTTTCGGTCATCGAATAACTTGATTGCAGTTTCTTTTGTCATAATTTATGTTAATTTCCATAAAGTAAAGTCTTTGTATGGGTTGTATTCCAGATCATACTTGAGTACGTTGTTCCATTTTCCACAATTCGCTTGTTTCTCCATGATAACCATTCACTTGAGCCCAGCCTGTAATTCCGGTCCTTACCTTGTGCCTTTCCATGTATCGATCGACCAACGCTGAATATACTTGTGTGTGTTTCAACATGTGCGGTCTATTGATGGACACCGGCTTCCATTGATATATCTCATTTTCATTTGAAGAATAAATCCCATAAGATTTGCACAAATATAAAAACTTGCCTATTTTCGCAAGTATTATAAACTCTGGAAATAAATGGTATTTACTCAAAGGTATAAGTTGGCTGAATTTGCGACAAAACATTCAAATGCACTTAACCCATAGTATTAAAACAGAAAAAGAGTATCGCAATACGTGCTTAGCTATGGACTTGATTATAGCAAAAGGTGATGAGATGGGCGATATGGAACTGCTTCTAGAGGCAGACAAAAACGAGTACTTACGATTGTCGACAATAGTCCGCCAATGGGAAAAGCAACACTATCCACACCCCATACCTATTAACCCTCTAATTGCACAAATACAAGAACGGATGGTGGAACGAAACCTAAAACAAAGGGATACGGCTAATCTTCTTGGGATAGACGAAGCACGCATGAGCGAGATTCTTCGTGGCAAAAAATCCATAGGGATGAGATTGGCTAAAAGTATTCGTAAAAATTTACAGATTGATGCGAATATTATATTGGACTTTGCATAACGTAAGGTTGTTGTTGCCGTGCTTTGAGTCTGTTGAACGTGGAATCGATATTGGTTCAAGATATGAGCTTATAGAGAAATTCCGGGCCTTACCTTGTGCCTTTCAATGTATCGATCGACCAACTCTGAATATACTTGTGTGTGTTTCAACATGTGCGGTCTTGGCCCCACTACCGACATATCGCCCATCAATACATTGAAAAATTGCGGTAATTCATCGATGTTTGTTTTTCTGATGTAGCGACCAATCTTCGTTATTCTACCATCTGTTTCTGTAGCCTGTAGTGCTAACTGAATCAATCTTCAATCAGCGACAAGCCATTATCCGGTTTTACACCTTGTACATCGGTAAACGGTGTCATTCTTGAAAAATTTAGGTCACCTTGCAATGGATTCTGTCCGACATTAAAGTATGGAATCTTATCCACACCTATTTCTTTGCCAAGCATGCTCTTTATTTTATTCTCAACCACCCATTTAGTAGGGTGAGTTATATATTTCTTCATTACCGGAGCAGCAGTGCCTACCATCCAGCAGTTTTTGGGACAAACTTTCACCAGATCTCTTACACGTTGGGCTTGTTGGCTATACCACAACTCATCGAATGTGTTGAAATCACGGATATTGCCCATGCTCTCTTTCCAGATTTTATCTTCCAACCCATTGCAGGGATAGACATCGCCATAAGGTTCGATAAAGAAATTGCCATTTCCTGCTTCACAGGGCAACATGCGTTTACCGCCATTGATATAGTTGATAAGACCCATATTAAAGAATGCCCGGTACCAGCTTTTGGGGCTATTTTCTTTCAGCAAGTACTTGATCAATGTTTTGAAATTATCCGTTACTTCCTGTTTATTGGTTATAAGGTTATCATCCTTGTGGAAATAGAATGAATTATGGAATGAAGCGGTTGCAAACTCTAATTTCAAGTGTTTAGATAGTTGGTAAAGCCACAGCATATCGTCCGAATTCTGATTCGATACGGTAATGCCAAAACCGATGTCTTTTACACCCATCTCACTCAACTGAAGCAACAACCGTAACCCACGATCGAAACCTCCATTCCGTCCTCGCAAATCATCGTTTTTTTGTGACAGCCCTTCGATTGATACACGGATGCCTATATTCGGGAAACGTTCTGCTAATTGAATGGCTCTTTCATAATGCCAGCCAGAAGTGGATATGACCACTCGTTCCGCTTTTTTCATGGCTACCTCCACTATATCTTCCAAATCCAACCGCTGAAACGGCTCTCCGCCTGTAATATTCGCAAACTTCAGCTTGGGAAGTATTTCTAATTCTTTGGCTTGTATTTCTTTTTTTGCATCACTCGGATATTGCCATATATTGCACATTTTGCAACGCATCTGGCAGCGATAGGTAGTAATGATTGAAACATCAGTAGGTAACGTATTCATTTAGTCGGTTGGAAATTGATAATTGGTAATTAATTCTTTTCTAACTTGCTGTACACTTCGTATGTTTGGCCGGCAATGGTTTCCCAGTTATATTTTTGTTGAAGCAACTGAATATAATCCACCATTACAGGATTTTGGATTGCTTTTTTTATCTTTTCCGATAAAGATTGTACATTCCCAACCTGAAAATAACAACTCTTATCAATATTAACTTCCAAATTGGCCGGAATATCACTTACCAACACCCTGAGATTATACGACATCGCTTCCAGCAACGCTATGGGCAACCCCTCGTGATACGAAGGCAATACAAATAAACCGGCGTGCGTATATATTTCATTGAGTTTTTCCCCTTTGATAAAACCGGTCAGCACTATTCCCTTTTTAATTGCTTTTTTCTTTATTTCAAGGCTGTAATCTGTTTCATGATCGGCATCGCCTACCAAAACTAATTTTTGAGATATACCTGATAAAGTATATGCCTCTATCAAATCATGCAGCCCTTTTTCCGGTACAAAACGACCTACGGCAATCAAATATTCACCCGTCTTCAAGCCCAGACTGCTGATATATTTATCCGTAGCGGCAGGCGTAGGTATATTTACCCCGTTATAAATTAAATGAGCATTGTGCCGGTGGTATTTTTCTTTCAGAATACTGTTTATCGTTTCCGAAATGACAATTATCTCGTTAGCAAACCGAGCTGCACACCATTCGCCTGCTTTCAGCATAAGTTTAGCTGCCTTACCCCATTTCTGCCTGTCATAATCTGGCCCGTGATGTGTCATTACAACTTTTAACCCCAACAATCGTGCTAACGGTATAACCAACGATGGCCCCACGGAATGAACATGAATGTATTTGAATCCTTTTATCCGCGCATACAGCACCGCCAACACCGTATGCACAATGGCTTCAATACTTTTCTTACGGGGCGAAAACAAATCTACTAGTTTAATACCCTTGTAATTTTCAAGGCGGTTCGTACCATCAATATAGGCAGTGCGACGTATTAGCTTAACTTCCACTCCCATTGCTGCCAATAATGGATACAGCGCTTCACAATGTGTTTCCACACCTCCCAATATATCGGGAATACCACGAGTGCCGGTTACTGCTATCTTCATTTAAAGCTATATAAAACAAACAACTTATTTCTTAGGAAAAAATGTAAAAAATTGAAATAATAGAGTTCAAAAAATAACAACAAAAATTACTCAATAAAAATGATTGAACCAAACTGTCAAATTCACTTAATGCTTTAAAAGGGCAATACTTGTTTCAGAGTAAATCTATTATTTCTATTAAAAGAATCAAAATCTAAAACATCCCCTAAATTATTAATAATATTCTTTTCTGTTTTGCCAAAATGATTATATGAAATTGTCAGTTTTTTAATATTCAAAGCTTTTATTTTTTCCTTAGTTTCGGGATCTACAACATTATCGATTAAAACGGCTGCTGATAATGGTTTATCATATAAATAAAAATTATTGCCGTTAATTATTACAGATTGGGACGAGGCAACGCTCAAATATGCAGAGGAGTCAAAATAATAAGCCGTAATTTTGTTGTTAAATATATGAATGTTCTTTGAATGTCTTATATCTAAAACACCACGATTATTTGACCTTGCTCTTCCTTTAATTATATTATTTGATATTATCATATTATCATTGAATCCTTTATTAACTGAATAATACTCTTGTGATATTTCGAAACCTTTTTGTTTTCCTTCTAATACATTATTTGTAATTTTGCTATTCTTACAACCAATTGAAAGAAAACATCCTAAAGCATCTTTCGATATATTATTTGAAATTGTTAGATTGTCTGCCCACATCAAAAGTATACCCCAATCTCCACAATTAGATATTTTGTTATTCACAATTTTCCCATTTCTACACCAATGCACCTCTGTACTATTATTTCCACCAGTTCTACCTTCAACTTCAATTCCAATACATTGTGGATTTTCAACAATATTATTATTTACAGTAAAATTGGTGCAACAAGAATGAACTAAAATTCCATCATACTTTGAGTTTTTCACCAAATTATTTGATATCTTGAAGTTTCTTGGAGAATTTGTCTCATTAAAACCTGGATTTGTTGCCTCACAGCACACATGTATTCCATAAAATGTATTATTATTGACTGAGTCTTTTTCAGAATTAAAAGAACAATTATGAATATAGAAATTATGACAATCACCTATTATATCAAAATAAGAAAAGTTTTTTCTTGTTCCAAATTCTTTTAAATTTATAATTTCAAAATTTGAACTATTTTTTAATTGAAAATGTTTACAACTAACAAGGTACTTTTTACTTCCTCTTATTACGAAATTATTTTTCCCTTCTATTATAATATCACCACATAACAAATCTTTATTTGGCAATATCAAACATTTACCATCGATTTGTGCAATCGCCTTTTTAAAAGTACTATCAATATTGTTTGGACTAGTATCTCCGAAATCAGTTAAATAGACGACGTATTTTGTGTCTTTTGCATTCATATCAATGGAAAATGCCATTAATATTAATAGAGAAAAAATCAATTTGCAATTCATTTTTTACAATATTTTTCAAAAATATTATGATATAATTGAGCCGAAGCTTTCCATGAATATTGATCTGCTCTTAGGTAACATTCATCTGCAAGTTTTTCTCTATATGAAGAATCACTAGCAATCTCTAAAATTTTATTTTCTACTGCTTTCACATTTGTAGGCGAAACACAAACATCTAATTGACCAACCACTTCGGGGAAACAAGAAGTATTGGAACAAATAACAGCTGTTCCGCAAAACATTGCTTCCAGAACAGGTAAGCCAAACCCTTCATAAAGTGAAAGATAAATCATTATTTTGGCTCCTGAATAGAAAAGAGGCAAGTCTTTATCAGGTAGATAACCAGTAAATATTACATCATTTTTGTATTCTGAGCCATTTACATAATTATAAATTACTTGTGAGTTGTGACCTTTCTTCCCTATAATAACTAATTTTTCTTTAATACTATTTTTTTTCTTTAAATTAAAGAAAGCTTCTAATACTACTTTTATATTCTTCCCAGGATAATCAATAGTCCCTACAAAAAGGAAAAACTCATTCCTTTTCAAGCCATATCGATCTAAGCATTTATCAATAGTATCGATGGGATATTTCTTAAATTTATTTCTATCTGCAGCATTGGGGATTACTAATATTTTATCTTCTTTTCCATCACAATATTTTATTATATCCTTTTTTGAACACTCAGAAACTGTAATTATAAATGTACTATTATTTACCATTAAAGGATCAATGATTTTTCTATACATCATCCTTAACTTACTAAACTTATTAGCTACATTAAATTCAATTAGATCATGAATAGTTACAACAGTAGGTACATTCTTCCATAGCAATAATGAAAAATTGGGTATATATGCAAGACTACAACCATTAGTTTTTAATTGTTTTTGAAAGCCATATTGATGCCAAACTATATTTTTTATTGGATTATTCTTAGATACATTATATTTTATAATTTTAATATTTGAAAATAATTTGCCCAATACATCATATTCATTAAAATCATAATTCGTATAAATAATATATTCATCTTCTTTATTAATTGGTGCCAATTCTTTAAGAACTTCAATAAGAACTCTCCCAATACCCGTTAATTCATTTCCTATGTATCCGCTTATACCTATTCTCATTATATTATTTTATTTTAAGGGGGTATGTAATCTCCTGTGAATTTTTTGTAAATGCCTGTTTTTAGACCATTATATGAAAAGTCATTGGTTTATAAACCGTTTAAATACAAAGTTTTATAATTTTTACGGGAGAGGATTACATACATACCCCATTTTATTTTATAAAATTATACTGTTTTTTATAAATTGACTTAATTTTAATTGGTATCCACCCAATCCCAATTTTATTGAAAATTATTTGAAGTTTGGCTTTAAATATTTTTTTTCTATAAAAAGAATTGGTTTTATTATAATCAAATCCATGTTTAAGTGCAACATCACGACATTCCTCAAGGGCTTTAATGATATTTTGGTCTGAAGTGCCACCTAATGAATAATATACAAGGTCTGAATCAACAATTGTCAATATTTTGTTTTTTAATACGCATTTTAAATACCAATCGTAGTCCATCGCAAATCTCAAATGTGTATCAAAGAGTCCGATTTCATCAAATAAAGCAGCTTTGCAAAATATTGCCTGATGACATAAAAATGGATGAATCAAATTAAAATCTTTTGCTGGTATAGCCTTGAATCTAAATCCAGTTTTATCTTTTATTCTACAGATTGCACTTCCATAATAAATATCTGATGTTTTCGATTTCACAGAAAGCAGCATATTTAAGATAGCATTCTCAGTCATTACATCTCCAGCGTTTAAAAATAGAATAAATTCTCCATTAGCGTGTAAAACGCCTTTGTTAAAAGCGTCTGAAATACCCTTATCTTTTTCACTTAGCCAAAAAGACAGTAATTTGCTATTCTGTTTTATAATATCAACTGTACCATCAGAGCTTCCTCCATCAATGACAATATATTCTATTGAGTTTTGAATTTGATTTACTACACTTAGAATGGTTTTCTCTAAATTATTTTTATCATTATAAACAATCGTGATTATTGAAATTATAGGTTTATCCTTCATCAAATTGATTTATATATTTTGCTAGTTTCTAATGATGCTTTACTCCAATTGAAATCTTTTACCCTTTCATATCCTTTTTCTATTAAAATTTTCCTAAGATTTGAATTTGTGATGACATTTTCAATACTATTTCTAATATCATCAATTTCAATAGGATTAAAATACATTGCTGCATTACCAGCGATTTCGGGCAATGAACTTGAATTACTTATTATAGCAGGACATCCTGATGCAAAAGCTTCAAGAATTGGAATTCCAAAACCTTCATATAAAGAAGGAAAGACAAAAGCTACAGCTTGGTTATAAAGTGAAAACATTTCACTATCTTTTACATATACGTTGTGTACGCGTGAACTTATCTTTTCATTCATAAATATTTCGTATTCATCTGCAGTAAATTTTGACCCTGTACAAACTAAATGTAGGTCATATTTTATAAGCAAATCACTAATAGCATTTATTAAAAGTTTAAAATTTTTATATCTAGTCCTTTCACCAGTGTACAAAATATAATTATATTGAAAAGAAATCTCTGATTTCCCTACTTTGAATAGTGAATTCCCATGATATATAACTGATACTTTGTCTGGATTTATTTTTTCGTAATAATGTAATATATCATTTTTTGTATTATTTGACACCGCAATAATATGATTTGCCTTATATGCAAGTTCTTTTTTAAAGCCTGTTATAGATTTTTCTTTAGGTATATATTCTGCAAATTTCTCATGTATCATGTCATGAATGGTCAAAATAAATGGCTTCTTATTATACTTAAGAAAATATGGATCATAATATGTTGGATGAAATATATCGTATTGTACTTTACAACATTTATAAATAGAATCAATTTTATTAGGTATTTCAATAATTCTATCTTTTCCTTTAATTGTATTATTCGGGAAAAAATTGAAAGACTTTTTTTTTAGCATTTCATTAAGATATAAGTTATTTGAAACAATACCAGACACCTCGTATTCAAACTCATCTGGTAGATTTCTAATTATCTCACAAAAGTATCTGGACACGCCTCCAACTTTTTGAAACGTAAATGCCTGATAATCATACATTATTTTCATTGTAAGATATTTATTTATTAAAAATTATTATTCATTTGATCCTGAAATTACTTCTTTAAGTGCATAAATATAACCTTTCCCAAATTTAATGTCAGGTTCCATATAATTTCCTTCTGCCCATTCATTCCATGATTTCAAGAAAATTATTTTCTCTTCTTCTGGTTTATTTTCAATACACTCAAGTGCATCTTTTACATGCAGTTTAAACAATTCAGGTGATGAATTATTTAATATCCAGGCATTATTTCCACTACGCGGACTATGATCCCAATTCGGCATAATGGTTGGAATAGCATGAGGCAGGGAGTCTTCTGATTTATCTATAAGTATTTTAATAGCATCCTTATATTCTATAATTTTTATTTTCTTACAAGCTAATGCTTTCTTTAGAATCGAGTCAATTTTATTAAAGCTTTTAAAAAGTATCGACTTAGAATTATAATAATAGTCAAAAACTCTATTCATTGGATATATTTCAACAGAATTAAATCCAAGTTCGAGCAATTTACTGTACTCTTTACCTGATGAAGCATGAGCAACAAAATGGAAACCACCTGAGATGCCATTTTCTCTTGCTAATTGATTCCATTGAGCAATAAATATTTTTATATCTTGAAAATTTTCTGGTTTATAAATCAGAAATAATGGTTTATCATATATTCTAATATATCGTAAATCTTTGAATGCATTAAGTAAAGAATAAAAATGTATTTCATTGTCTGCTTTGCCTGGATATTTTTGCTCTACTAGAATTTTATTATGCTGAAAATTATCTGCATCCCAAAGTTTATTCTCCCATGATTCATTTGCCCAACCTAAACAAAATGGGAAATTTGGTTTACCACTTTTTAGAACTTCATTAAAAGGCATCTCAAGTAGGCGTTTACCTTCCCCAAACCAATAATGCCAATAACAAAATCCATAGATACATGCTTCTTTCGCTAGTTTAACTTGTTCTTCCCGAATTTCTGGAAGTCTTAAATCATAATAACCCAAATCTGCAGGAACTTTTGGTTGATAATGTCCTCTAAATAATGGTTTAGCCTTTCCTACATTAGTCCATTCAGTAAATCCTTTACCCCACCATACATCATTTTCGGGTGTCGGGTGAAACTGTGGCAAATAAAATGCTATTACTCGTGCTTTTATTTTATTCATTTCTAATTTTATAATCTAAAATATCCAGGGTACTAAGGTTTCGCACTTCACGATCCTAAATTAATCATTGTTTTATTATGTTATAATATCAGTTAAGGCATCAGAATCGGAATATCAACACTTAAGGTAAAGGTAGTGTCCCGCATCAACAAATCGCCCTACATGGGTGTTGTCAAGATTTGGGAGCTCCCAATACCCCGATAGCCATTCTGGTTGGAATGACACAAATTGAGAAATTGAGAAACTAGTTTTATTCATCAAAACCTTCTAATCGAAGGATGTTTAGAATAATCTTCAAAAAACCAATAATATGGATGCATTCTGGTACTATTTTTTAAGTCTGGATTTATACAGTCAATTATAAATGATCGTGTCATATAAAGTATAATAACAATGACCATAACATTAATTAGATGTTGTGCTTTTTTGTTTTTTTTGTATTCCATCCCAAAAACCCATGTAAATACTATGATTGACATAATTGAAAATGCGATATTAAAGCGAGAAATTAAAGGAAATGAATGAAATAAGTTATAGAATATCAAACTAGATAGATATATTTTAGACAACCAGTTGTTTAAAACATGCTTATTTAAAGCACTAAAAACGAAAAGCCCAATCAATGAGGTTCTTAATGCTATATTCAACGGAGAATTAGCTAATGAATAATAATCATTTCCAAGATAAAATGAAATTCTATCAAATGCACTTATGTTTGGAGTAAGAAGAAGAGAAAATATATTTAAATAAGAATATCTTTCTAAAAAAAAACCTGTGATTACAGAAAATATTATGGCAATAAAAAAATAATATCTTTTCTTTATCGCAATAATATATGTCAATAGATATATTAGTATAACAATTACTGAAGACGTATGAAACAAATATGAGATGATTGAAAAAAAACCAAACCACCACCAATAGTGTTTTCTTTTTTCTAATACAAATATTATAGATAACAAGTTAAATGATATAGCTATTATCTGCCTCAGTGCGACAAAGTAAATAACATGATATCCCAATAAAAAGAATAATAAGATTGACATTGGCTTGTTAAGAGAATATTTCTTTATCAAATAATAAATAGGTGCAAATGTCAAAAGTGTATTTATCATTAAATAAATTACTCCATTATGGGTAAATAAATGAAGCATCCAATTATATAAAAGAAACAATAATTCAAGAGGTCTATCATCATCAGAAGAATAATACGTTTGCTTTCCTATAAAATATTTAACATAATCATAAGTATCAGCTCCAATTACAGGTGCTCTGAAAGCGATGAAGCAAAAAACAATTATTGAACTTATATAAAAGTAATATTGGTTTCTTGTTTTCCAATATTGGAAAGTACAAATAGCAATAATTAATACAATAATTATATATGGATAACTTATCATTTAAATTGTGATCTTATTTTAGTTACTTAATAAATTGTTGTAAATATTTAGAAGATCTTTTAAAATTATTTTTGGATTGTGCCTCATAATAGCTCTTTTTCTTGAGTTTTTAGAATATTTAATTTGCCGTTCTCTGTCAATAGCTAAACTCATAATCTCGTTTGTTAATATATAAGGATCATTTGCAGGAACTAGTACTCCTTCTAAACCATTTTCAATTAGCGAAGGAATTCCTCCTACATAAGTAGCTATAATTGGTAATCCTAGATATTGTGCTTCACAAATAGAGTTAGGGCTATTATCAATGTATGCTGTGTGAACATAGATATCTGTACATAAAAGTTGATTAACCAACTTTTCTGAATCAAGCATTCCCAGTAACCTTATATTAATATCGTCTATTAATATTTTCTCTTTCCATTCTATTAATTCTTTATAACATATATTACCAACTAGACACCATTCAAAATTTACTTTATGTTCTTCTAATAATCGTGCTGTTCGAACTATCGTATCCAAACCTTTCCATAGCGAAGAACAACCGATAGTAGTAAGAATTAATTTCTGGTTAGTGGTAGGTGACCATTCAAGTTCTGTATTAATGAAATAAGGTCTTAATGCCTCATTACAATGAAAATAGTTAGCATCTGGCTTATGGAGCTTTACAATAGCTTTATCCCATTCAGTACGACCCATAAAGTTTTTTACAATACTCAAAGTATATTCCTCCTGTTCTTTCCAAGTTCTTTGTTTTTTTATAGCCATTGGTAGCTCAAATAGATTTTTCCATTTGAAATGAGTAAAGCTATAAATAAATTCATCCCATTCATTATAACTAGGAGGATAGAAAGCATTATTATATGAAGGGATAGAACCTTGCATGTGAACTACCACTGGAATATCAGTAAACTCGGTTACTTGTCCAAAGCACCATTCTGATCCAAAAACATGAATGACATCAGGTTTAAATTCTTCAATAACATTGATTGAAAGTGGAATCAATTTATTTCGACTCAATTCCCATGATGTCTTGGATTTCAGTTTCTCTATACAGTTATAATGTGGACAAAGTGGAAAATAATGTACTTCATTTATTATCTGCATTTTATTTGAACAATCCCTACTTTCAAAGGCTATCCCTAATTCTATATCTTTAAAATCATTTACTATTGACTCCAAAGCATCTTGCCATCCAGCACCATGAAAACCATGTTTACTATAATTTTGTGGAACTGTAACTTCAAACCAGAGGACTCGCATAAAATTTACATGTTAATCATTTCATACTATTATATCATCATTATATTAGATATTATTTAGATTCTACTTTCCAAATTTTATATCAATTGAATTTAGTCTCCTTTTTAATTCAACTAAAAATCTCCAAATAACCTTATTATCAGATATATTTTGATATTCATGCCAATAAAAAAAATCTAAACGATGCTTTATTTCTTCATTTTTAATTGAGAATGCAGAACCTTTATCTATTTTTCTAATATATTCATTTAAACACTTACTCCAATAATGATTGATTTGTATTGTACCTTTTTTGGGACATTTTTCTTTTCCTGGATAAAAAATAAATTTTTTGTGTTCATTAATCGATGGAACTTTAAATTTTAAGCCAAAAAACTTTAAATAACTAAATATATGATGCTGATACATTGTACAAGGTTCAAAATCTGTATTTAATATTATTTTACCTACATTTCTAACTGACTCCCAACTATTAGTATATTGTTCTAAAACTAATTTGTTTTTATTATATTCAATTATTCCGTTTGTTCCAAACATTAACCAATATAAAATTATTGATGGATATTTTTCAAATTTTATAATCCATTTTTTTATATCAGTCTCATATTTAGGGCATATAAACTCATCTAAATCTAAAAACATTAACCATTGTGTTGCACCACTATAATTTTGGAAACAGTCTTCATATGCCGAAATTTGGCCTTTTTCAAAAGGCCATTTTTTCAAAGTTACATATCCATTATTGATATATTCTTCTAATACATCGCTATAATTATCTTTAGAAAAATTATCATACAAATATATATGGTCAACCCCAATTAATTTGTGAAATTCAATCCATTCTCTAATATAGGGTGCTTCATCTTTAAAAATGGCACATAAAGAAAAATAAAATTCTAATTTTCGTCTTCTATTTTTTTTCAATCTTAAAATAAGGAAATATATTACATTGTATAATTGATTAACAAAATTTTTAATGATTAGGTATAATTGCTGTTTCATAATAAAATAAATATAAAATACAAATACAAATGATAATTAGCAAATGATTGTAAATGATTGTTTTGTTTCCAAAAAAAAACAACGAGTTTACTGTTTGTTTATATACTCTTGGATAATCCCCTTAATTTACGACTAATAAATTTTTTCTCAGAATCGTCTAACCCTAATATAAAAATGGTTACGAGCAACATAATTATTGTAACAAAGACTACAATAATCAAACGAAAAAATCCAGACTGCATATTGTTAATTATAATAATTGGAATAATCAATGAAATTGGAATCACTATGAAAGATTTTAAAACAACTGATTTTAAATAATAACTATAAGCAAGAATGGTACGATTATGAGTAAATATCAACCGTGCTACTAAACTACAACAACTAAGCATTATATAAACATAATATATACTATAAGGTGGATAACCATGCCTTAATACAAAATATGCAATTGGAAAATTAAGATATTGTAGAATAGATAAGGTGATTTGACTATTACGAATTCTGCCTGTAGCCATCAAGGTTTGATCTAGTAATGTACTAAAAGGATGCAACATAATATAAATTAAAGTCAATCGAACGAAATTAATTGTAAACTCGGGGACGGTTTTTAGCCATAGATTCAAAATAGTTTCAGTTTCCAATATAATAGGTAAGGATAATAAACATATTAGATAAAATGAAAATCTTGTCCCTCGATTAATCAACGATATCATATAAGTTTGATCATCTGCTGCATAAGACTTAGTAATTTGAGGATTTAATGATGTCATAAAGTTAGAAACAAGTTGTTTAATTGCATTCTCAATTTGAGATGCAATAGCTCTTGCCGCATTTACCACTATTCCACCTCCATAAAGATTCAGTAAGATATTTATGCCCTCTACTGTAAAAATAGAAGCACTAGAACCTAAAAAATTCCATCCAGAAATACTTAACATTTCTTTATATAACGATAGATTCTTCACTTTTTTGTATTTACACTCAGCAAAATGTTTAGTGCAATATGCTCCATAGATGATTCTGATAATAATGGCGATAACCATTATCAGCAACGCAAAAAGTATTAACTTATCAACAAAAAATAATTGCAGTAGAAAAAGAATTGCTAATTTAAGTGATACTTCTAATATGCTGATGTAAGCAAAAACTTTCATTTTTTCATTGGCAATAATAGCAGCGTTATACGGGATACTTATTAGATTTAACACAAATGTAAGTATTGAACATTGAAGAACCCAATTAGCAGCATACAACCGTCCAAAAGGTATACTCATTTTATTATTAAGGAACCAGAGTCCAAGCGTTTCCAAAAGAATAAAAATAATGAAAGCTAAAAACAAATGAATATTCAATGATGTTGAAAATACATCAATAGCTCTTGTCTTATGGTTTCTACCTAACTCAAATGACAAAAACCTTTGTGTAGAAGAAGTGAATGTAGCGCTGAACATTGAAAACATAGCAACAACTCCTCCAACTAAGTTATAAATTCCATAATCATCAACACCTAAAGTATTAAGAAATACACGAGATGTATATATACTTATTGACATTGTTATCAATGAACGTCCAAATAAAAAAAGCGTGTTTTTCGCTATGCGTTTACTATCTGAATTGTGAGTTTGAACCATTCAATTTTACTTAAGACGATTTGATAATATACAATTAATTAAAATTCTTAATCACTTTAGCAGGAATACCGGCAACAAGAGAATATGCTGGAACATCCTTTGTAACAACAGCATTTGCTGCAATAATAGTCCCTTTGCCCACACGAACTCCTGCCATGATGCAGGCTTTATCCCCAATCCACACATTATCTTCTATAACTACAGGCCCTTTTGAACATATTCTTCTATTAATAGGTAGTATATCCATTTCTACTCTATATGATCCACCGTGGGAATTATCAGTAATAGTGATTCTTCTTCCAGTCAAAACCCCATTTCCTATGGTAATAGAGTTAGTTGAGGTAATATGACAAAATTCTCCTATTGAACAATTATCGCCAATGATTATGGAAGGTGTAAAACTTTCTCCTTGGTATGAATCCCAACATGTTAATACACCATGTCGTCCAATTACTGAGTTTTTACCAATTTCGATGTATTGTCCTCCATTTAAAAAACAATCTTTTCCTATAAGAGAAGAATAATCTATCTTTTTAATATTATTGCTTATCCAAACTGTATATAACCGATCAATTTTCCCCTTCAATTTTATGGAAAAATCATAACTGTAAACAGTATGGAATAACCTTGTAATAAATTTTAAAATTCTATATTTTATGGCCATAATTAATGATTCTCAGTTCGGCAAAGCGTCTTCGCTATGTCGCGGTAAAAGGAAAACCTCCCACTTTCTATATTATACATGAGTCCACTCCAAAAAGTGGTTTTTTGTAAAAATTAGTACCCTTGTTCGTTTTTCTTTAGATTCCAAAATTCCGTTGCCGGATGTTTTTCGTTTCAAATAATCAATTCTCAGAGGCTTAACACTCAAAATCTGATTTTGATGTGTTAATACCTGTGAATATTACGCCATCTGAGGCGCTCTTTGACTTGTTTGTTCCATGAAGTTCTTGATCCGAACCAGGTTTATCCACAGGCAGCGACAGTTTGCCCAGGCCTGTTACTTGTACATTCCGCGGTAATCAGTGGATACTTCTCCATCCATAACCCTTTATTTGAATTCACTGTTGTCCGTTAAAAATATAGGATAGCCAATTAAAAAAGGGAACCTCCTAAGAAATTCCCCCTGATGGTTTAATATTGCGGTTACGACGCTAAAAAAACAAACCGATCATGGGCAAAGGTAAAAATTCTTTAGACGTTGTTTTTGTCAGCATCTTCTTCATGCCCGTAACCGTAACCATAGCCATATTTCTTTCCGTAGCCGTACTTTTTGCCATAACCATATTTTTTTCCATAACCGTAGCGGTAGCTGGCTTTTTGAATATCGCTGGCGTTGAGTACAAAATACATGTTGTTGAGTTTGCCGCTGGTATAGATTTCTTCAGCTTCGGCAATATTCTGTTTGTGGGTGTATTCTGCGCGAACAATGTATAGGGTGACGTCGGAAAAACGGTTGAGGGAAAAGGTATCGGAGACGGCGCCTACGGGTGCGGTATCGAGGATAATATAGTCGTAGGTTTCCTTGTATTGGTTTAGGAGGGCATCCAGTTCGGGGCGGGCAAGCAGTTCGTTGGGGTTGGGTGGAATAGGGCCGCCAGGAATGACATCGAGCTTTTTGTGCAGTCCGGAAGGTTGGACAAGCGCTTCTTTCTCAATATGTCTGCTAAGGTACATGGTCAACCCGGTTTTATTATCGATACCCAGATAGGCGGCCAGCTTGGGCTTGCGGAGGTCAAGGCCGATGAGGAGTACTTTTTTGTTGAGGAATGCCAAGCTGAGACCAAGATTGATGGTCATGAAGGTTTTGCCTTCACCCCCTTCGGAGGAGGTGATGAGGATGACCTTGCGGTGGTCGGTTCCAGCCAGGAAGAGTAAGTTGGAGCGCAACAGCCGGTACATTTCGGCAAGGGTATTGGTGGAATGTTCGTGCAGCACGATGTTGCCGGTTTCTTCCGATTTGGGGATTTCGCCGAGGATGGGCACTTTGGTGATTTTTTCGAGTTCGGTTTTGTTTTCCACGAAAAATTTCAACGCTTCGCGGATGTAAAGAACAATTGCAGGAATGCCAAGACCGGCTATCAGGGCAAGAAGCAAGAGCAAGTTGCGTTTGGGGGAAATTGGGCTGCCTGTACTCCTTGGTTCGTCGATCATCTTGGCTTTTGGAACTACGATAGTCATACTCAGGTAGTTTTCTTCCTTTTTTTGCAATAAGAATAAGTACAGGGCAGCTTTGACGCTTTGCTGGCGTTGGATTTCCATATACTCCCGTTCCTGGCGGGGGATGGAGCGGATGCGCGATTCGTAGAGTTTGTTTTGACGGTTTATATCTTCTCTGGATATCAACAAGTTGCTTTTTTCTCTGGCAATGCTGGTTTTGATATTTTCGGCCAGTGCATCGATTTGGTAGTTTAGATCCACCATGGCCTGGTTGTTGGCTGTGGCGGTTCGGGATAGTTTGTTGTGCTGCAAAAGGAGTTCGTTGTAGCCGTTTATGAGTGTATTCATGTTTTGACTCTGGATACCCGTTCCAGCCGGCAAAAGGCGGCGTTGGTTTTCTTTTTTGCTGATGTAGTTTTCCAGATCGGTAATGATGCTGAGTTGCGTTTCGACTTCCAGGCTTTTGGCTTCGTTGCTGCTGGACTGCTGTAAAAACATCTGGGCTTCTGAGCTAATGTCGGTAAGCTTTTCGTTTTGCTTGTAATTTTCTACTTTTTGCTCCACATTGGAGAGTTCTCCGGTGATGGTTGCCAGCCGCTCCTCAAGGAAGAGGGCCGTATTTCGGGCCACTTGGTTCTGGTCGCTCATATTTTCCTGATTGTAGACCTCGATGAGATTTTTCAGCAGTTCGGTGCCCTTCTGCACGTGAACGGTTTTCAGGTTGATGTTCACCACCGAGGTGGTTTTACCGGTAAGTTCCAGAGTAAGCCTTTTGAGGATATCCTGAGCCATTGCTATGGGAGCAAGGAGGGTGACCTCGATTTCCATGGGTTCCAAGGGTTGAAAAGCGCCGGGGCGCATCTTTAGTTTACCGAAAGGCAAGGTGACGAGGGTATCGTAGCGATTGGCCTTTACTTGATAGTCTTTATCTCTAAAGATTCCGGTAAACAGCATTTGACCGTTGGGTTGAACGTTGATAGCAAATTGACGTGTCTGGATAGTATTTAGACTATCCTCGGGCAGACTTAACAATACAGGGCATTCTATCCCGTATAGTTCGATGTCTCTGATTCTGCCTGGTTTAATATAACGTACATAGCTGCCCATGGTTTTCACCACACTTTCCATCAAGGTCCCTGTTTTCAATATTTCCAGTTCGTTGTCCACGTTGTTTTTGACGTCGAAGAGGTTCAGTTCACTTAAAGCCTTCATGTCGGTCGTGCCTCCACCTTTTTTATCATCCTTTATTAACACGGTGGCTTTGACTTCATAAACTGGTGTGGCGTAACGCAAATAAATGGCGAGAATTAGCAGGCAGGTAGCCACCGAAATAACAAACCACTTCCAGTAACGGATGTATTTTGAAAAGAGCTCAATCCAGTTGATCTTTTGTTCGGGTGATTCGTTGTCTTCGAATTCGGATATATAGTTGTTCATAGGGAAAATGCGTTTATTTGCGTAAGATGTTGACGAGAAGGCTGGTGATGGAAATAAGTGTGGAAATGACAGAAATACTCAGTGTTTCGGCAGCCCCGATGTTGGATGTTCGTTTCCGAACGTTGTTGGGTTCCACATAGACGATGTCGTTTTGTTCGAGGTAATAGGCCGGGGAATAAATGATGTTTTGATCGTTGAGGTTGACGGTTAAATATTCTTTGCTTCCGTTGGCATGTTCGCGCAATACTTTGATGTTGTCGCGCTTACCGTACAGGGTAAGGTCTCCGGCCTGGGCAATGGCGTCCAGGATGGTGAAGCGTTCGTTGGTGACCGTGAGCCGGCCTGGGCGGTTGACTTCGCCCAGTACGTTGATGCTGAAATTCAGGATATTGATGGTGATGATGGGGATTTCTTCGTTAAAGGCAGGCCGGATTTTATCAAGGATTAGTTTTTTTAGTTCGCTTCGGGATAAACCGGCTACTTGAAGCGTTCCAAGGGTCGGAAAATCGATGGTGCCGTCTTGTTCAACCAGATAGGGTTGTATGGCTGGTTGGGAATAGGTTAGGTTGGTAATATTTGTGCTTATTTGGGGGACAATCAGGTTGTAGTTTTTGGTTGCTTCCTGGTTGGAGGCGACAACGGTGATGGTCAGCAAATCTTTGGGTTTGATTTTGGCCTCGAAGGTGCTGGCTGCTTGGGGGCTTACTTGCGTGCCGGTGGCTTGGAGGTTCTGGAAGTAGGTCACATTTTTGGGGACGGAGCAGGAGCTGAGGGCAAGAACCAGGGTTGTTAGGATGATGAGGGGACGGTGTGTCATATTTTTTTTGAGGAGGGTTTAATCCGTTATTAGTTTACCTTGCCAGGAGGGTGCCGAGGCGAAGAAAGAAGTTGCGCTTCAGGAACGCTTTTTGGTTGACCTCAAAGGCGCTTCGATATACTTCTTCGTAGTTTCGGTCGGGTTTGTCGGCTTTGATCATGCGGTAAATGAGGCCCCAATCGGGTAGGCCTCCGAGGTTTCGGTCGTCGATAAAAAGGTCGGCACGGAGTTTTTTAGGTCCAGTGCCGAGTTTGTCGTCGGGATTATTCTGGTTGACCGCATAAAACTCGAGGCCTCGATATTTGCAGAAATTTACGGCTTCCTCAAGCAGGCTGCCTTCACGGACGGTCCATAGAATGAGCTGATGGTGGTCTTCCTTCTGCAATTTGACGAGGCTTTCGATGCAAAAAGGGCATTCTTTACCGATTTTTGGGTAGAGGTTTTCGACGATGGTCCCATCGAAATCGACTGCAATTGTCATTGGGTAGGCGGTTTTTTATATTATAAAAACAGGCAAAACAATCCGATCAATAACCCTATCGCGATGGCTATGAAGATGTTTAATCCGATTGCATAGATCAATGTGCTGAAGATTAGAAATCCTACAAGAAATTTCAATAGGCGCCTCCTTTTTGATTTTCCTTTCGCTGGATCCTCGGTGCCCTGATGCGGATTGCTGAGGAGGTCCGAAATTTTCTTTTTACAACCGGAACATAGTGTATTGCCGTATCCGGTTAGCGCATCACATTCCGGGCATTTGTAAAAAACGGTATAGATCTTTGAGCCACAACTTTCACAGTTTATGCTGTATTGATCGTATGCTGTTACAGCATCACATTGTTTGCATTTTTGTTGCCAACCGTTTAGTGCATTCGAATTTAGGTTTTCGGTGTTTTGCATATCGGTTAATTTAGTAGAGAATGATGTGACGAGGTTCGTCAGTCCCAGAGTATGGGGCGACGAACGTGTGGTCTAAATGTCTCTGGTCTCCACAATTAATTAATTGCCCACTTCAAGTATTCTATGATGCGTTAACTGATATTTTCTATATTTTTTGATACTATTCAGAACTATTTGGGGAGCACTTCAATCCCACCCCGTTCTTTGGCCACCCTTCTTATCTTAAGCGCCTCCAGTGTATCACGCTCTCCACGTGATGCCAGACGTATGAATGGCATACCGTGCCCGAACAGCTTTGCTAACTTCTGATTTTCCCCATGAGCGACGAGGATTCTGTTTAATTTGTTGGTGTTTCCCATTTGCAATAAAGATTGAAAAACTGTATATTTTCAACCGATTCAATTTGAACCAAAATCGATATTTTCTTAATACAGAAGCAAACATAGTTGATATTTTTCAACTTAACAAAGATAAAAGGAATAATTGTCACCCGAATGGATGCAATTCTCTCCAGAATAAAGGATTTAGTAATAAATGAAGGGATTACTATCGGATCTCTTGAGCGGCGAATAGGTGCAAGCAAGGGTGTTTTGTCACGAGCTATGAAAAATGGATCGGACATTCAATCGAAATGGTTGCAAACAATCGCTTCGACGTATCCCCAATATTCAACAAAATGGTTGCTTACCGGAGCTGGAAACATGTTGGTTGAAACAACGATTCAGGAACCAATCGTTGCTTACGAAAAGTCATGTCCTGAGTGTAAGCAATACGAGCAAAGAATTGCGGATTTGATTGAAAACATTGGTTTATTGAAAGACACCATTTCGGTTCAAAAAGAATTGATATTCAGTTTAAAGAACAAATTCAAGGTTACAGATTCTAAAAACAGCATACATACTGTCAAAGGCTGCTCCTCTCGGGCGGCCTTTGCTGTTTTAAGCCGCAATACGTACCTTTGCTCCCCATGACCGACCTGCTTCAAAAAATCCAGTCCATCCGCATCGAGGACTTCGCCTATCCCCTTCCCGACGAACGGATTGCGAAATTCCCGGTGGAACCCCGTGACGCCTCCAAACTGCTTTTATACCAAAAAGGCGTCCTTGGCGAAACCGTTTTCGGCAACCTGCCCGAACATTTGGCCGCCAACTGCTTTCTGGTTTACAACAACACCAAAGTCATCCACGCCCGCTTGTTTTTCTTCAAGGAAACTGGCGCACGCATTGAAGTCTTTTGCCTCGAACCCCTCAGCCCGGCCGATTACGCCCAAAATTTCCAAAGTACCGAAAGCTGCGAATGGCTCTGTCTGGTGGGTAATCTCAAAAAATGGAAGCAGGAACCGCTCACAAGGGAACTCGATGTCAAAGGCCGCAAAATTCGTTTCACTGCCGAACGCGTCGGCATCGAGGACAATGCGCAACGCATCCGTTTCAGCTGGAAAAGCATCGAAGGGGCACCGCTCCTTTTCGGCGATCTGCTCGAAGAGGCCGGTCAACTGCCCATTCCGCCTTATCTCAATCGCGAAACCCAGGCCTCAGACGAAACCACCTACCAAACCGTGTTCAGCCGAATTGAAGGCTCCGTAGCCGCACCGACCGCTGGCCTGCATTTCACACCTGAAGTGCTTAAAAACATCGATGAAAAGGGCATTTTGCGCAGCGAAGTCACCTTGCATGTGGGTGCCGGAACGTTTCAACCTGTGCTTTCCGAGCAAATGCTGGACCATACGATGCACAGTGAATTCATTTCCGTCGATAAAAGCTTCCTGCAAAACCTCTTAAACCATTTGGGCGTCGTCACCGCCGTGGGCACCACCTCCGTCCGTACGCTGGAAAGCCTGTACTGGTTCGGATATCGCCTGCTAGCGCACCCCGAGATTCACCCCGACGAATGGACGCTGGACCAATGGTACGCCTACGGGCAGATGGCCGAATGGCAAAAGGAAGCTGAAATTCGTCGGATCCCGACAGAAGAAGCGATTCAAGCGATTCTGAACTATCTGGACCAAAACAACCTCAGCGTCTTCACCGCCTCCACCCGCCTCCTCATCGCCCCAGGCTACCAATTCCACGTGGTGAACGCGATGCTCACCAACTTCCACCAACCCAACAGCACCCTGCTGCTGCTGGTTTCAGCCTTCCTCGGCGAAAACGAATGGCGCAAGGTCTACAACTACGCACTGATGCACGATTTCCGCTTCCTCAGCTACGGTGACAGCTCGCTGCTGCTCCCGAAAACACAATAAACAGCCTTATTGCTCGTTATTTCTACCATGCGTGCGGAAATCCTGAGGAAAATCTCGCATGCAATCTTACAACTATCCGAAATTGCTCCGATGCGCGCGAAAAAATTCCTGATTCTCTCCCTCTTGCTCGTTCTACTCAGCAGTTGTTCCGTTGGCATGACTCTGCGCAAGGCAGACAAACTGTACAGCTACGGAGAATACAATGCCGCCGCCGTTCAATACGGAAAAGCCTACAAGCGCCTCAAAAGCAACGAAAAGAAAGAACGCGCCCATGCCTCCTACTTCCGTGGTGAATGCTACCGAAAGCTGAATCAGCCATTGAAGGCCGAAAGCGAATACAAGAAAGCCCTTCGCTACAACCTAACGAACGACACCGTCAACCTCCGCCTAGGCGGAACCCTGCAAAAAAACGCCAAATACGCCGAAGCCGCCAACACCTACCAGGCTTTCCTCAACTTCCATCCCGAGGACACCCTGGCACTGAACGGCCTTTCTGCCTGCCACTTGGTCGCCACCTGGCAAAAAAGCCCCACCAAGTACATCGTCCGGAAAGCTACCCTGCTGAATTCAAGAAAAGGCGATTTCGCACCCGTACTGATGCCAGAAACGTATATGTCCCTCCTCATCACGTCTTCCGCCCGTAGTAAAAAGGATGTAAAACCCAGCAACATCACCGGCTTGCCCGATAACGATTTCTGGATGTCCAAGCAAGACGTAAACGGCAACTGGAGCAAACCCGAATTCGTGGAAGGCCCCATCAACTCAGAGTTTGACGAAGGTGCAGCCTCTTTCAGCCCCGACGGTAAATCGTTGTTTTTCACCCGTTGCATCACCAAATCCGACTCCATCCAGTCCAGTTCCAAAGTAGAGATATTCCGATCCATCCGTACAGGCGCCGAATGGAGCGCGCCAGAAAAGATGAACATTTACCGAGATTCCACCGTGCTTTTCGCCCACCCCGCCGTTTCTCCTGATGGAAAATACTTGTACTTCGTTTCCGATCTCAAAAGTGGTTTCGGCGGTAAAGACCTTTGGCGCAGCGAAATGCAGGAAACCACGTTTGGCCCACCCGAAAACCTCGGATCCGACATCAACACGGCCGGTGACGAAATGTTCCCCTATTTCCGCTCCAGCGGCGACTTATACTTTTCGTCCGACGGCTTGCCAGGCTTCGGCGGGCTGGACCTGTTCAAGGCGACACCCAAGCCTGAAGGCGGTTATAACGTGGAAAACCTGATGCAACAGATCAACTCCAACGGCGACGATTTCGGCATCACCTTTTTCGGCAAGGAAAACCGCGGCTTTTTTTCCTCCAACCGCAAGGAGCCCAAAGGCTGGGACAAAATTTACAGCTTTGAACTGCCCAGTCATTTAGTGGAACTCCGCGGCACTGTCAACGACCGTTTCGGCGAACCCGTGCCCGACGCCACCATCCGCATCGTCAACGACAAAGGCCTGAACATCAAGACCCGCGCCGACAAGACCGGTCAATATTCCGTCAAAGTGGAAAAAGACGCCGATTACGTCCTACTGGGCACCTGCCGCTCCTACCTCAACAATTCCGCCCGATTTTATGCCCTGAATAAGGAAGTGGACACCACCTACATCCAGGATTTCGTGCTGACGCCCCTACACCGCGCCATCCGCATCGAAAACATCCTGTTCGATTTCGACAAATGGGAACTCAAACCCGAATCGTACCCAGCCTTGGCCGAACTCATCAAAATCCTCCAGGACAACCCCCACATCGTCGTTGAAATCGGTGCTCACACCGACCGCATCGGCACGGACGAAGTCAACGATTTCATTTCCGGAAAAAGGGCAGAAGCCGTGGTGGAATACCTCTCGCAGCAAGGCATCGAAAAGCCTCGCCTCGAATCGCACGGTTACGGCAAAAACCAACCAGCGCTGGTAGACAGCTACATGCAGGATAAATACCGCTTTCTGCCCGAAGGCACCAACCTGACCGAAGGATTCATCCTCACATTGCCTGCCGACCAGCAAGCCGTAGCCGACCAAATCAACCGCCGCTGTGAGTTTAAAGTTCTTAAAACGACCTACAAATTGTTTTAATACTCGCTTCTTTTGTGTACGTTTGTATATCGTTTGAACCCCATCAATGAAACAATATTTAGACCTTTTACAACGCGTGCTGGACGAGGGCGTCCACAAAGAAGACCGCACAGGCACAGGCACCATCAGTGTTTTCGGACATCAGATGCGCTTTAACCTGGAAGAAGGCTTTCCGGTCCTCACCACCAAAAAGCTCCACCTCAAATCCATCATTTACGAACTGCTCTGGTTCCTGCAAGGCGACACCAATGCCAAATACCTGCAGGACAACGGCGTACGCATCTGGAACGAATGGGCCGACGAAAACGGCGACTTGGGCCACATCTACGGCTTTCAATGGCGTTCCTGGCCCGATTACAAAGGCGGCAGCATCGACCAGATCACCCAGGCCGTGGATACCATCAAAAAGAATCCCGACTCCCGCCGCATCATCGTTTCTGCCTGGAACGTGGCCGACCTGCCCAACATGAACCTGCCTCCCTGCCACGCTTTCTTCCAGTTTTACGTGGCCAACGGTAGGCTCAGCCTGCAACTTTACCAACGCAGCGCCGACATTTTCCTAGGCGTCCCATTCAACATCGCCTCCTATGCTTTGCTCCTGCAAATGATGGCTCAGGTCACTGGTCTCAAAGCCGGCGATTTCGTCCATACCCTCGGTGATGCTCACATTTACACCAACCACCTGGATCAAGTGAAAGAACAGCTCAACCGCGACACCCGCGCGCTGCCCATCTTAAAAATAAATCCAGCAATCAATGATATATTCGGTTTCTCCTTCGAAGATTTTTCGTTGGAAAACTACAACCCGCACCCGCATATTAAAGGAGCGGTTGCCATTTAAAAATTATGGAAACAGCCATCATCGTCGCCATCGCCAACAACCACGCCATCGGTAAGGACAACAAACTGCTTTGCCACCTGCCCGGCGACTTGAAGCACTTCAAGGAAATTACCTCCGGTCACACCGTGATCATGGGGCGGAACACGTTTTTCTCCCTGCCCAAAGGCGCCCTGCCCAACCGCAGGAACATCGTGCTGAGTCCGGACGACGAACAGTTCGCAGGTTGCGAAACCGCCCATTCCATCGACGAAGCCCTGGTGAAGTGTTCCAACGAGGAAAAGGTCTTTTTCATTGGCGGCGCCATGATTTACAACCAAACCTATCCGTTGGTGGACAAACTATACCTCACCATGGTACACGCTGATTTTGAAGCAGATACCTTTTTCCCTGAAATTAACCACGACCTTTGGGAACGCGTTTCGTACGAACTGTATGAAGCCACACCCGAATCGCCTATTGCCTATTCTTACGAAAACTTTATACGAAAATGAAAAAGAGTACATTATTGATGACACTCCTGCTGCTTCTTGCAACAGGCTCAGCATTGGCCGGTCCGACCATTACGTTTCCAACCAAAACCCACGATTTCGGCAACATCAATGAGGCGGACGGCACTGCCAGTTACGACTTTGTTTTTTACAACAAAGGCGACGCCCCGCTGATCATCTTAAAAGCCATCGCCTCCTGCGGCTGCACTACGCCGCTGTTTACCAAGGAGCCCATCGCACCCGGAGCCTCCTCCACCATCAAAGTCACCTACAACACGCTTGGACGGCCCAGCACGTTTCACAAAACCATTACCGTCTATTCCAACGACCCCGACGCTCCCAACGTGGTGCTCATCATCCAAGGTTTTGTCATTCCCAAAGGTGAAGATCCCGAAACGACCTATCCCAAAAACATGCGGGGCTTTAGGCTGAAACGTACCATGGTGCCCATGCTGGAGACTAAAATCGGAAGTATCAAGACCGAAAATATTGATGTGATCAACACCAACAAGGTCCCCATGACCATCTCCTTTCACAAAGTACCCACACACGTGCAAGTCACCGCTTCCAACACGGTGTTGCAACCCAACCAGGCAGGGGTGATCACCATCAAATACATGGCACAACTCGCTAACGATTATGGGAAACGGGAAGATTCCTTCTATGTGGTGACCAACAACAAAGAAAAAACCAATCCGAACAACCGCATCTACTTGAGCGCCAACATTACCGAAGACTTTTCCAGATTGACTGCCGAAAAGAGGGCCAACGCTCCTGTCGCAGCCTTTTCCGAAAACCGCATCAAATTCGGCAAAATGGTTCGCGGCACCATCAAAACAATGTCCGTCACACTGACCAACAACGGTAAGTCCATCCTGTTCATCCGGAAAATAATCTCCGATTACGACGGCCTGAAAATCACTCCCGCCAACAAGATCATCGCACCTGGCAAGACCATCAGCATCCACATTTCCTTCAATGCCGGCACCTTCGACGGCAATGTAGTCCAACGTTTCACCATCATCACCAATGACCCCAACGCCAGTGTCAACCGCCTGTTCGTAGACGCCCAGGTAAACGGTAAATAATGCATCACCCCGAGAACGACGACCAATACACGGGCCTGTCTGTCAATAAAGGCATCGAACAACCGCCCATTCTGAATCCGTACCGCAAAAAGGCAGTGCGTAAGAAGGACTATTCCGTGCAGGAATACGTGGACGGCATTCTGGCCGGCAACATGGTTCTGCTCAGTCAGGCCGTCACACTCATCGAAAGCGCCCGCTTCGATCATCAGGAAAAGGCCCAGCAAATCATCGAAAAATGCCTGCCCCACGCCGGCAATTCGGTCCGCGTAGGCATTACCGGCGTACCAGGAGCAGGCAAAAGCACATCCATCGAAGCCTTCGGCATGAATTTGATTGGCAAAGGCAAGAAACTAGCCGTGCTCGCCATCGACCCCAGCAGCGAACGCTCCAAAGGCAGCATTCTGGGCGACAAAACCCGCATGGAAGAACTCGCCGTCCACCAAAACGCCTTCATCCGCCCTTCCCCAGCCGCAGGCTCCCTCGGCGGCGTCGCCCGCAAAACCCGCGAAACCATCGTTCTTTGTGAGGCGGCAGGCTTTGACACCATCTTCGTGGAAACCGTCGGCGTCGGCCAGTCCGAAACCGCCGTGCACTCCATGGTCGATTTCTTCCTCCTCATCCAAATCACCGGCGGCGGCGACGAACTCCAAGGCATCAAACGCGGCATCATGGAAATGGCCGACGGCATCGTCATCAACAAGGCAGACGGCGACAACCTCATCAAGGCTGAACTCTCCAAAGCCCAGTTCCTCAACGCCCTCCACCTCTTCCCCATGCCCGAATCCGGCTGGAAACCCGAAGTGATTCCTTATTCCGGCCGAACCGGCTACCACGTCCCCGAAGTGCTCGACATGATTGACCGCTTCATCGACTTCGTAAAAGCAAACGGCTTCTTCCACCTCAAACGCACCAGCCAAGCCAAATACTGGATGTACGAAAGCATCAACGAGCAACTCCGCAACCGTTTCTACCACGACATAGAAATTCAAAAACTATTGGTTCTCAAGGAAAAACAAGTCCTGAACAACGAAATCAGTTCCTTCTCTGCTGCCCAAGCAGCTCTGGATCGCTATTATTCAATGTTCCTGACCGAAAACCATAAGCCCTCAAAGTCACCCAAGCAGCCTTTCTCCGAGTCCCCAAAGACCTCAAAGTCACCCAAGCAGCCCTCTTCCAAGTCCCTCAAGCCATCCAAATGATGCGATTCTTGCCCCATTTTATCGTTGTCCTGCTCCTGTTGACCGCCTGCCAGTCTACCTGGAACAACTACACCCGCATCTACGTTCAGAATGCAACGGCCGATTCCTTCAAGGTTTTCGTCACCTATCCTCCCGTTGACACGACAGGGCCCTTAAAAATAATGCCCAATACCACCCGCTTCATTTCCTCCTACTACTTGGACGACGAATCCGGCATCCGCACCTCCAAAAACACCGACCTCTGGCTCTACAACTACAACGACACCACCTGGACCCTGCTCAGCAACTACCGCGCCGATCCCGAATATTCCAACCGTTTCCTCAAGTACGTTCTGGTGGACAACGCCGAAGTCCGTGCCCTCAACCCCAACTACAACGACCGCATCCTTACCCTGACCATCAACGCCAACCTCCTGCAGGAAATGGTTCAGGACACCTTGCTCACCGACAGCATTTTCGGCGTTCGCTGATTGATCCTCCTCGCCGAATGAAACTTCAAGTTCGGTTCAATCTTTATGGGTCAATTCCCCGCCCCTTGGGGCGAGTCAAATAAATTATTTCAGTTAATACCCCGCTGCTCTGCGGCGGGGAAGTTTATTCTTTTTTCCCTAATTGAAAAAGTCATTTCAAATTATCGCCACAATGGTAGCAGTTAGAGCCCCTAACTGCTACCATTGTGGCGATAATTTGAAATGACCTTAAGGAGTATGCAAAATGTTTAAATTCGTTGCCACAAAACAACAACCATTTTTCACTTCAATTGATACTCAACAAGTCCATGGCTGAATACACTTTATCTACGCGAGCACGACAGATCCGCTGCGATTATCCAATTGAACTTGTGCAACAAGAACCAGAACCTGAAAAAAAACTTAAACAAAAACAAGGCACTTTCTCATACCCTACTTTTCCCAGATTTTTTCCCCAGCCTTCATCCGTTGAACCACCATCGAATACCGCTCGTAATCGAGACTCGGTTTTTTGATCAAAGCCACAGCCTTTTTCTCCATCGCCACAGCCTCCTTTTTCTTACCTAACCGATACAGAATGCAAGCCTGCGTATCCAGGAAGGTATACGATTTAGGCGACAATTCGACCGAACGTTTCGACCACCGAAGCGCATACTGCAACGTATCCTTATTCGAACTGGTCAAATACAATTGCCAGGCGTTCTCGTTCAAATCGTTGGCAACGGCAGCCTTTTGGTTTTCCTGAAGGGAATCCTTAAAAATCTGTTGCACTTCTTGATCACATTTGGCAAAAAGGTATTTCGTGTACTTCGACGTTTCACCCGTCGCCCGGTAATAATTCATGTAAAGAGCATCCGAAGTGAGGTTGGTGCCAAAATCTGCCGTTTGTTTGCTGGCGGCTACGGCCTTTTCCAAAAGAGCCAAATCCTTTTTACGGGCAGCATCACGCACCGTACTCAGGATGGCACTTCCAAGGTAGTTGCCCAGATAATCCGTGTACCTTCCGCTAAAAATGGCAGGGTGTTGAACCAAATGATCAAAAACAAAGGTGCCGACGCGCATATTGTCGTACTGGCTCAGGTACAAATCGACCAACTCCGGATTCGCACGTTCCGCTTCCGGCAATAACTTGATGTAGACTTCCAGCAGATCCACCGCCGACAAGCTCTGTTTGTTCCGTTTTTGAATGTAGCCTTTCAAGAATGCGGTATCATTTTGGTGGGTCAGGTATTCCGCATCCCAGTCTTGCAAGGTTTTCGGATCCTTGAATTCTGCTAAGGCGGTTTTGGTTATCCGAAGGAAGAACTCTGCCTGGCAGGAACCCATGAATCGGTAAATGATGGAACCGTCTGCCCGCACGTACAAATACGTGGGATAGCCCTTGACTTGGTACTGTTTGGCAATAGTTCTCCCTTCGTCCGTTTCGGCATCCAGCTTGTAACAGACAAAATTTTCGTTGTAGAACGTGCCCACCTCTTCCAAGGGGAAAATGTCCTTGCTCATCATCTTGCAAGGGCCGCACCAGGTGGTGAAGACATCCACGAATACAGGCTTCCCCGTTTCTTTGGCTTTGGCCAACACATCACTCCAGGAACCCGTTTCAAAGACGATACCCTGTGCAACACCCGTAAAGGAAACCACCACAGCAAATAAAAACAACGACATTTTTTTCATAGGTAAAATTAAAATTCATGAAACGAAAAAAGGCTGCCTCAATAAGAAACAGCCCTTTCGTTAAAAATTCGTAAGCCTTATATCGACAACGACTTCAGCACCTTGATCAATTCCGGATCAATCGGCTTGTCCTTCTTAATCGCCTTCGAGAAGGGCACCAAAACCACCTTGTCGTTTTCGATACCCACCAGCACATTGCGTTGACCGTCGAGCAAGGCATCGATGGATGCTGCACCCAGGCGGCTGGCCAGGATACGGTCGTAGGCCGAAGGAGAGCCACCCCGTTGAACGTGACCCAAAATCACTACGCGAACATCGTATTCGGGGTATTCCTTTTTCACACGGTCGGCATAATGCAGCGCACCACCGGTTATTTCGCTTTCAGCCACCAAAACGATGGAGCTGTTTTTGGACTTGCGGAAACCTTGCTTGATGAATTCCTCTAACTGGTCCACTTCGGTGGAAACCTCCGGAATGATGGCTGCTTCAGCACCGGAAGCGATGGCTCCGTTCAAGGCCAGGAAACCGGCATCACGCCCCATGACTTCTATGAAAAACAGACGTTCGTGTGAAGAAGCTGTGTCGCGGATTTTATCCACGGCGTCCAATATGGTGTTCAGCGCCGTATCGTACCCAATGGTGGAGTCCGTGCCGAAAATGTCGTTGTCGATGGTGCCGGGCAGGCCCACGATGGGGTAATTGAACTCCGATGCAAATATGCGCGCACCAGTGAGCGTACCGTCTCCGCCAATGACCACTAACGCATCAATTTCTTCGTGAACCAAGGTGTCATATGCTTGTTTGCGACCTTCCACTGTTTTGAACTCCTCGCAACGGGCCGTCTTTAAAATGGTTCCCCCTTGCTGGATGATGTTACTGACGTTCTGGGATTTGAATTCTACAACATTGCCCGTTATCAGGCCTTTGTACCCTTGAAAAATTGCTTTCACGTTCAAACCATTACAGATGGCAGCACGTGTAACGGCTCGAATGGCCGCGTTCATACCTGGTGCGTCTCCGCCCGAGGTTAAAAGACCGATGGTCTTGATCTGACTCATAATTACCTATTTAAATTACCTAAAAAACAATCGTTGCAAATATAGCGTTTTTATAGAGCCTTCAGCATTTTTGAAACCTGTTTTTTCACATCATTCATCAGCCAGACAGGCGTGGAAGTCGCACCGCAAATACCGATGTTGTTCACTTCGACAATCATTTCCACCGTCACATCCTCTGGGCCGGTTATCAAAAAAGAACGCGGATTCACACCCTTGGCAGCCTCAAACAAGACTTTTCCGTTGGAACTCTTGGGCCCACTCACAAACAAAACACTGTCGTGGTTGCGTGCAAAATCCTTGATGTGCGGCAAACGGTTGGAAACCTGCCTGCATATAGTGTCGTGAAACATGAACAAGGCCCCGTCTGTCATGGAACTCTTGATCAACGCAGCCAGCCGCTGGTATTCGTCCAACGCCTTCGTCGTCTGTGAAAACAGCACGATAGGCCTGCCGAAATCCAATTGAGCGGCATCCGACACTTTTTCCAGCACAATGGCCGAATTGTTGGTCTGACCCAGCAAACCGATCACTTCCGCGTGACCACTTTTGCCGAAAATGACAATCTGTGCATTCGGATAGTTTTCGTACGCACGGCGAATCTTAGCCTGCAAGGTCAGCACCACCGGACACGTCGCATCAATGAGCCGGATGTTGTTCCTTTCAGCCAGCTCGTAGGTGGCAGGCGGTTCCCCATGTGCCCTGAAAAGCACAGCCACATCACGGATTTCATGAAGATCGGTAATCGTCTGCATACCCTTGACCTCCAAACGCTCCACCTCGCGGTTGTTGTGAACAATGTCACCCAGGCTGAACAACCTTTTGTTCTCCCCTAAAAATGTTTCGGCCTTTTTGATGGCCTTCACGACTCCTGTGCAGAAGCCGGAATTTGTATCTATTTCAATTGTTGCCATGTAGTTTTTTATTTACGTGTTCCAGTAACCAGGCATCCTGTTGTTCCAGGTTGTATAGCCCATTGTCCATCTCAATGGCATCCGAGGCTCTGCGCAACGGACTCACAAGCCGCGTCTGATCCAACAGATCGCGTTTTTCAATATTTTCCAAAATCGCGTCGAAATCCTCCGGCTGTGCTTTTTCTACCAACTCATCATAACGCCTTTGCGCCCGAATCCGAGCATCGGCTTTTACAAAAATCTTAAGGTCGGCCTCCGGAAACACCACGGTACCAATATCGCGCCCATCCATCACGATGCCGCCTTCAGCACCTGCTTTCCGCTGTAGTTCCACCATTTTTTCACGGACGAACCCAACGGCAGCAACCGTGCTCACCGCATTGGAAACCTCCATGGTACGAATTTCACGCTCCACATTCACGCCGTTCAAATACGTCTGCGAAACGCCTTCGGCATTGTTTTTAAATGTCACCTCGATTTCGCCCAACCGCGCAAGCAGTCCTTCCACATCCAGTACGCCGTCCTGGATCAAACCGTTTCGCAAGCAAAACAAACTCGCCGCCCGATACATGGCACCACTGTCCATATACGTATAATTCAGCGTCTTAGCCAACGTTTTGGCCATCGTGCTTTTGCCACAGGACGAAAACCCGTCCACCGCTATAATCAATTTTCTCATAATCCAATTTTTGACAAATCCATGCCGTACGTCAACTGCAGCGAACTGCCAGACGCGTGGTACTTGGCGAATGAAGCGCCTACCCTGGCATTCTTCACCTTCATCGAAAAACCGGCTGTGAAACCGGCGAATGCGGTGCGCTGTGCAATAGCCAGTTCCGACAGCCTTCTGTAATTATATCCTACACTCACCAAAAAATTGTCCGAAGGGACATATTCAAAACCGAGCAAGGTATGTTTGAATATTTTTTGCGCCAGGTTGTCGCCTTTCACCGCGCTGCCGTCCGTATTGGCGACTTCAGCCAGATACGACGTGCTCAGTTTCGTGAGATTCTGCACCGTCATCGTGAACCGAAACGGCGCATGAGCAAATTTCTTACTCAACCCGAACTGCACGTCCCAAGGCATCTTTTCGTAGGTTTCATCGTAGGCCACGACTTCAGCCCCCATATTTTTTAGTACAAACCCGGCTGAAAAAAACGTAGCAGGGTTGTTGTAATAAAGCCCCAAATCCACACCCAAACCGATGGACGTAAACTCATCCATCACCGAATAAATCAGGCTGAGCGAACCACCTGCCCGCCAGTACCGCGAAAGCTGCCAGGAATACGCCCCTGTCAATGCCAAATCTCCTGCATACGTCGTTCCAAGAATGTCATCCTGTGAATTGGTCCACAGCATTTCCCCATAATTGATGTACCGAATTCCAGCCATCCACGCACTTCGATCGTTGATTTTCCGCGTAAAAGCAGCCGAACCCAATTGAATGTCCGAAATGTAATTCATATACCCCACCTCAATGCTGTTGCTCATCTCCGTGCTCAGCATGGCCGGGTTGTGAAACACCAGGTTCAGATCCTTTTCCTGCGATGAAACACTGTTCCCACCAACACCAGAGGCTGAAACCGACGTGGGAAGATTCAGAAATGGATAAAGAACTTCCCCACTTTGGGCACGGATCGGCCAGGACAGGAGCATCACTAGGATGACAGATAGGAAAATACGAAGCATGAAGAACGGTTTCATAGGATGCATCAAAGGTACGGATTTTTTCAACGAGAAAAGACTAACGCAAATTAACACTCGGCATGGAGAAGCCTCCACAGAAAATAGTACTTTTGTAAAACGGAAATAAATTCCGTTTGTTGTAAAAAGAAAAATGAATCTCTATTCCAGCGATTGGTGCGATCTCGTTTTTGAAGGCCGAAATAAAGCTTACGGAGCGTATGTCATGCGCAGAACCGCCGTGCGCCGCCACGTTTGGGCATTCATCATTGTCCTGTTATTCTTTGCATTCGCCGTCGTCATTCCCATCACCATCGACAACCTCCGCTATACCCAATACCAGAAACAAGAGGAATCCGTCATGGTGAACCAGTACCAACTCCTCGATGCCATTCTGAAGGAAGACATCTTGCCTGAACTCCAGAAACCAGCCATTCTTATGCCCACCGATGTCGCCCCGTCCATCACTTCAGCCGAACAGATGGCTCAAGGCATCAAACCCGACATGCTGAGTATCGTCGAAAACGTTCCACCCGAAAACGACCCTTACTTGCAAGAATTGCTGCAGGAAGAGAAACCCGTCGACGCTGAAAAAGAACCCGAAAAGGCTGAACCCGCCCCCGTCGACCCCCAACTGTACACCATCGTGGAAGAAATGCCCTCCTACCCAGGTGGCGAAGCAGGTCTGCTGGAGTTTCTGAGCAAAAACCTCCGATACCCTTACTCCGCCAAAGCCAGCAAAATCGAAAACACGGTGATCTGCTGCTTTTTCATCGAAAAAGATGGCTCCCTGAAACAACCCACCGTACTCCAATCCGCCAGTCCCCTGCTCGACCGCGAAGCCCTTCGCGTCCTCCAGACCTTGCCCAAATGGATTCCAGCCAAAAAACACGGCCAACCCATCCGCGTCAAGTACATTTTACCGGTGAGCTTCCGTTTGAAATAACCGCTCCGACAACCGCTCCGACGGATGCAACTACCTGTGAACTTCCGCCTCAAATAACCCATCCGACGGATGCAGCCGAAACTTCGCGGGCAAAGCCTTCGCAAGCTATACATGGGCAAACTTCCACTTTAACATTTTTTTTGGCGAGTATTGTTTTCTAACAAATGAAAACGTATTTTTGAAAAAATTTACATTCATTATGCACACTTCGGACGAACTGTTGAATCTGTTCAATCAGGCCCTCGATGAACTACCGCTGGACAAAACTCCAGCCCGCCTGTACGACCCCATCCGATACGTCCTTTCCATGGGCGGCAAACGGATCCGCCCCACCTTATGCCTCATGGCCTGCGAACTCTTCTGCGATGAACCCGCCAAAGCCATGATCCCCGCCCTCGCCCTTGAAGTGTTCCACAACTTCACCCTCCTGCACGACGACATCATGGACAAGGCGCCCACCCGCCGAGGCATGGACTGCGTCCACATCAAATGGGATGAAAACGTAGCCATCCTTTCCGGCGACGCCATGCAAATATTGGCCTACCAAATCCTCGGCGCCGCCCACGTGAACTACCTCAAGCAGTGCCTCCCCCTCTTTAGCCAGACCGCCCTCGAAGTCTGCGAAGGCCAGCAATTCGACATGGATTTCGAAACCCAACCCAGCGTCACCGTGGCCGAATACATGAACATGATCCACCTCAAAACCGCTGTCCTGATGGCCACCAGCCTCAAAATGGGCGCCATCGCCGGTGGAGCAAGTCCGGCGGACGCCGACCTGTTGTACGATTTCGGCCTAAGCACCGGCCTCGCCTTCCAACTCAAAGACGACCTGCTCGACGTCTACGGCTGCCCTGAAACCTTCGGCAAACGCATCGGCGGCGACATCGCCTGCAACAAAAAAACCTTCATGCTCATCAACGCCCTCGACAAAGCCGACCCCGCCACGCGCGCCGAACTCGAAAATTGGCTCTCCCAAACCACCCTCCCCGAATCCGAAAAGATTTCCGCCATAACCGCCATCTACAATAAACTAAACATCAAGGAGTTGTGTATCCTTGAAATGGAAAAGCACCAAAAGAAAGCCTTCCAAACCCTCGCCCGTGTTTCCGTCCCCGAAAGCCATAAGGCTATCCTTATCCAGCTCGCCAATGAGCTCACCGACCGCGATAAATAACGCTCTAATACACACTCATCCAATGCCTTACAGACGCTTACCCAACACCGACCAAGCCCGGATCCGCTCCATGCAATCCGCCATCGAACAATGTGGCCGCACCAACGTCCCCGACCTGGCATTCAGCATCAAAACCAAAAACGAAGCCGAAGCCTTCCTGCCCGCCTTCGAATCTGCCAACCACGAGTACCTCATGTGCCTCGAAAAGCAAGTAGCCGCCGGCAAAAAATACCAGTCCCAAATCAAAATGGCCCGCCTTTACATCTCCCACTTCATCCAGGTCCTGAACTTCTCCGTGATCCGCAACGAAATCAAACCCGAACTCAAACGCCTCTACGGCCTCGAACCCAACAACTTCACCGTCCCCGACCTCAACACCGAACTCTCCCTCCTCAACTGGGGCGAACGCGTCGTCGCCGGCGAACAAGAACGCATCCGCTCCGGCGGTGCCCCCATCTACAATCCCGCCATTGCCAAAGTTCGCGTCCACTTCGACATCTTCAAAGACGGCGGCATCTCCCAAAAAACCCACCAACGCTCCACCAACCGCACCCTCGAAACCATCGCCACCCTCCGCAAAACCGCCGACTCCATCATCCTCGACATCTGGAACCAAGTGGAAAACTACTTCAAAAACCTCCCCGAACCCGCCCGCCGCGAGAAATGCGAAGCGTATGGCCTGCGGTACTATTTCCGCAAAAACGAAATTTTATGAAAGTGAGCGCAGAGGCAAACTTGTTTGACTTTGCCGAACGAAGTAAAATTCTGTGCCGAAGGCGCAAGGTAGTTTGAAATTCGAATGATTGACACGCATGCCCACCTTTATTTAGACGACTTCACAGCCGACCTCCCCGCCGTCCTCCAGAACGCCCTAGCCTCCGGCGTCGACCAAATCTGGCTCCCCGCCATCGACTTCGAGAGCCTCACCGCCATGGAACCCCTTCGCTCCTCCAACCTCGGTTTCACAACGGGCTTCCGCTTCTTCGCCGGCCTCCACCCCTGCGACGTTCGCGAAGACTACCTCCAACAACTCTCCCTCATCCACACCGCCCTCGACGCTACCCTTGGCACCGATTCCCCCTTCGGCCCCTACTCCGGCATCGGCGAAATCGGTCTCGACCTCTACTGGGACAAAACCTTCTTCACCCAACAACAACACGCCCTAACCACCCAACTCGACTGGGCCCTCGAACGCAGTCAACCCGCCCTCATCCACGTCCGCGACGCCTTCACCGAAATCATGCCCCTCATCCGCCCCTACTACAACCGCGGCCTCAAAGCCATCTTCCACTCCTTCTCCGGCACCCTCGACCAAGCCCTCGAACTCACCTCCCAAGGCTTCCTCCTCGGCATCAACGGCACCATCACCTTCAAAAACTCCCTCCAATCCACCTTCCTCTCCCAAATCCCCCTTTCTTCCATCGTCACCGAAACCGACTCCCCCTTCCTCACCCCCGTCCCCTTCCGCGGCAAACGCAACGAACCCAAACACATCTCTTTGGTGGTAGCCAAATTGGCTGAAATCTATGGCTTAACCCCTTCCGAAATCTCCACCATCACCACCACCACCGCCCTCAACCTTTTAGCTTAACCTCCCCTAACCCTTTACCTCTATTACCTTTTTTTTCCAACCCGTCCCTTTTTTTCACAATCTTCCATCCACCCCCTTGCCCATTCCCAATTTTTTCCTACTTTTGCATCCGCATTTGGAAACCCAACCGCCCCAAATACAAGGAGAGATGCTCGAGTGGTTGATGAGGCACGCCTGGAAAGCGTGTGTACCTCTAAAGGGTACCGCGGGTTCGAATCCCGCTTTCTCCGCCCAGCACTAAAAACAGGATATATAAAACCTGATTTTGGTGCTTTTTTTATTCAATATAAAATAATATAATAGACTGAATATCAGTAATATTATTACGAATATTAGAATAATCCCCCGCACAAATTCCCATCTGTACATTATTCCAAAATTGTGGATTATTGCTGAAAATAACTGCAATATTCACGGATGTCATTTACCATATTGGTGAATATT